>Ga0209489_107226_pt1 | contig 16808 bp, 7 predicted proteins | sample SiratrowhiteBW_FD_187527 | JGI IMG/M metagenome (GOLD analysis project Ga0209489, IMG submission 187527) | Root nodule microbial communities of legume samples collected from California, USA - Siratro white BW (SPAdes) (version 2) | ecosystem: Host-associated > Plants > Roots > Nodule | place: USA... | reverse complement strand
TAAAACATTTTACTCAGACAATGGTGGTGAATATCTTAAATTGAAGTCTTTCTTGTGGAATAACACACTTAACAAATTACCCATATACCCCATAACACAATGGGCTTTTTGAAAAAAAAAAAAAAAACACTGCCATTTGGTTGAAATTATTCCTTGTCTTCTCCACCATGTTTCCTTACCCATCTCATTTTGCTCTCTCTCTGTATTCATCAGAAACAATCAGTTGTAGATCATGTACATGCATCGTAACACACCCTTAATTATAGCTTATGTTATCCCTTAATTATTTGTGATCATGTACATATCTTTCTGTATCTCCGTTATAATTTTTCAAAAACAAATCTTTTTGTAATTTATATGTATATATGTATATATATATATATATATATATATATATATATATATATATATATATATATATATATATATTTGTAAGATATATCTACTTAATATATAAAAATCATATTTCTCTATACGAGCCACATCATTATCTTTGGTATAAAGAACCATACAGCAAAAATGGATGACATAGTCATAACACACCCAGAAAGGACAATATACCATAAAAATATTACATACAATATATATGAGTGATACATACCATCGTTGACATCATCATTATTATTAGCTAAGTATGGCTTGAGTAAGCTTCTTTCACTTAAACAACATTACTTCCCAAAACTAAAGAAGTTTTTCTTAGTTTAGCGATCTCACAGAACTTAAGTAATACAACTATTTAAAGCATAATTTTCTTGTCTCTCCCTCGCTCAAATACTCATTTAATACTTGAATTATGCACTTGCATCACACAAGAAGTTTTAAAAGTATAAACATCAACATTTCATCAATGCTTGAGTGACTATATTATTTGAACATTGACTCATAGTTATATAGTCTCACACATTCCAAAACTACATGTACTATCGTTAATACTTAATATTTGAACAATCATTTTGTCACTTGAACATCTGATTTATAAAAAAATAAATTGTCTTAATCTCTTTCTCATTCAAACTTCAAGTCATTACTTAAATATTTATATTAATGATTGAATAATAATAAGTAATGCATGTAATCATGATGTATCACTTAAACAATAAAAATTTCTAAAACATATTTTCTTACAAACAACCGTAACATTTCCATTTCTAATACTTTTTCAGTATATAAAAGTAATCTAAAATATGTATTTATGATCAAAATATTAGAAATGAACGTACCAACTCGTTAATGATCATATCATATACATAACTATAACTATATATATAGTTTTCCGTATATGTAGATACAATACCACCAACATATATTCTTAGCAAAATATCAAATTGAATAAACTAAAATTAACTCTCTTAATTTCCTCTCAGCCACAACTTCAAGAAAAGAGGAAGAAAAGATAATTGAATTTCTTAGTCGAGATCTAATTAGTTAAATTAATAATCTCATTAATTCAAATTATTTTATCTTATTACCTTTTTTGCTACTTTCTTTATCTTACTTTATCTTATTACTTTAAAAAAAATAGTTTAACTTACTTTATCTTAGGGATATAATTTGAAATATATTCATATTATTTTTATATCATAAAAAAAATTTTAAAAAGAAAAAATTTAGAAAAATGAAAATTTTAATAAAATAAAAAATAAACATTTATAACCTATCTATATAATTTAGTAATTTAGTAACGCCCGTTAGTGAAATCAATACTTAACATGGTTAATATTAACTTCATTAATATAAAATTTAAAATAAAAACTAGCTTTGACTAATAAATACTTCAAGTGATAAAGTGAGAGTTTTTAAATTCAAGACACCAAATTAAAATCATAATTTCAAATAAGAGAATTAAACATTTTTCTGTGTTTTACTACGAGTTGTTCTTAATTCACTGGAATGAAAGACCAATTATACTTCTGGTTCTATTTTTGATGATCCGGCAAAGTCTTTTCCTAATTTACTAAATCAGAGGTTAATCTTGTCAGTGGAACTGCTATCATTCATCCAACAAGTTTTGTTCTGCATAGAAACATAATTAACAAAGTGTCACATAATAACAAAAAATCAATTATTTCAATATTTAAAGATAACAAAAATTATAAACTAAAATTAAATTTGCTTATTTTAGTCATTTAATATTTGATAAAAATATTTCTATTTCGATTTTAAATTATGAAAATGTGATCAGGTGGTTGTGGGACAAATATTGTCACATGTGATTTATTATCATGTTTGTTGATTTTGTGGTTGATGAAGTGGTTTTTGTTTTTATTTATTATTATCATTAACGATGGAGTTATTACATATAAGAAAGTTGTGCTGTTATATTATAAAACCCATGATGAGTTATGCAAAACTTTTGAGCTACCTAGATGAACAGATGATTTTGATATGAAAATAAAATAAATTAATTTTAAGGGTAAAACGTAGGAAGCCATTTTTCATTTAATTTTTGTCACTTTTTCCAAATTATGAGGGAGTTTATACCTTTTTTTTTCTTTTTTTCTGATGCATGTTCGTGAATACAAAAAGCTATATATGGAATTACATGTATACTAGCTTTTTGTTGGATTTAAAAGACTACTTATGGTTAAAATATTTTTGAAAAGTTATTTATTCCGTTAAACTTTTTTCGTTGTCTTGACTTTTTCTTGATTATATCTATCAAATAGATAAAATAAATGTATTATAGTTATATTGTGAAAGATGAGTTGGTACTATTTTTAAAATCCGATATTTTGATATTATAAAAATATAATTATTTATACTGAAATAAATTATTTTTTATTATATAATATTTATTAAAAACATAAATGTCAAAAGAAATAATGGATAAAAATTAGTGTCAAACTAGAATTTACTTGTTTTTATACTCACGGTTAAAAATGATAAATTATCTAGAGATAGAGTGTAGTGCCATTTGAATTAAAAAAAAAAAATTAACAAATTTGTAAGTATTGTTTAATATAAGAGCCAAAAAGATTACTGAGAAGTAGTATGATGTTAGACTTTTGCTTAATCACATAATATTTTAATTTTTTAGGTTATTAGTCACAAAATTTAAAACTAATAACTAATATTAACAATTGAAATAAAATTAGGGATTGCAGAATAATGTATTTATCTATCATTCATTCGGCTCATTCATAAGTTATTCTTCTAATTTAGTAACTACAAAAATATAATTGAATAAATCAAATTGACATATTTTATTTTATGAATAGATAATAATTCATCTATTGTTTTTTAAAATTCAATGATTCTTGTTAGTACAAACGAATTTAGATTAATGTAATTTATTTTACAATTAAAACGTCCATAATTTTATTTTGTATTTTTAAATTTAAAAAAATAAAAAATTATATTTTTAATTTTTAAAATTTTTAAAATTTTAAATTTATAGATAAATTATATATTCATTTATAAAAGAATTGGCGATGAATGACTTGAATTTTTATCAAATTAACCAGATTAAATAAAATTTTTAACTACAGTTTAAGTAAATCAAAAGGAAGTTTTCAAAACAATTATGGAGAGAACTCGCAAACTAAGTGAAATTAATGTAATTTTTTAGGACAAAAAATTGAATAAATTGATTTTAAATTAAAACTGTAATTTATTAAATTTTATAATTAATATCATGTTATTATAAGAATGAAATGGCTAAGAAAATAATTTTAAGTATAATTGATAATTTAAATAATTATTATGAGATACTACATATTTTTACAATATAAATAGAACTAGAGATAAAAAAAAATATTTCTCTTCAAGAAAACAATATTTTTCAATAGAAACTAAGTTGTTTTGGTGAAGAAAAATATTATTCAGTCTGTTCTATGTTTACGTGCTAGAACTTCTAGATATTTTTCTTATTAAAATTGATAATTAAATCACAAACAAAATTGTATGGATTTCTTAACAAATTAAAGAAATATTTTGAAATTAAAATTATTTTTTACAGCAATTGTTTAATGAGAGACACGTTGTGAGATCCTGGTTTTTTTTACCGTAGAAAAAAAAATCAATCAAAATACTTTTTAACATGTTTGCATGGTATGAGAGCTAGTATGTTACAAACATGCAAGTGTACAAGTGCCTTCATATTCGTAGATGCTCTGGAAAATATATTTACATATATTTTCAAAAATTACAATTTTTTCAAGGTATTTTATTATATTAAGATGCTATATTATTCCTAAAGGTTTAATTTTTATAGTTAAAGTTATTGCATATGACAATAGTTTTCATGGGGTCATGAATATACACCCTATTTTATCATTCCTATGTAGCCCAATATTCCAATTACTAGATATCATATTAATGTAAAATGTTAGCATATCTATTTTCTTCTATTAAAATTTCATGAATGTAAATCAATTGCTGAAACAAAAATAATTATTTTTTTTACAGATAAAAATTTGTATGTAAGTACAAAATATTTTTTAAAATAAATTATTTATTATTATGATTATTATTATTACTACTTGCATTATTACCAATTTTATTATGAATAACACTTATATTATTATAAATTTCAAAGTGTTGAGAGAAGGATTCAAATCCAGGATCTTTAACATACATACAGAAGTCATAACCACTACACCAACATCAATTTTGCAACCATAGACTCATTGTTATTATTCTTATAATGATCCTTGTTATTATTATTTTTGTCAATATTAGTAAGTATAATATTAATAGTACTAAAATAATAATATTATTATCTTTAATATTAATAATAATAATAATAATATGAATTTGGATCCGGATGTAAAATCCATATATAAAATTCATATGTAATAAATTTGTATATAAAATCCGTATGTAGATTTGGATTTGTATGTAATTACATACAGACTTGGATCCGTAAGTAATAAATTCGTATGTAAAATTCGTATATAATGAATTCGTATGTAATAAATCTGTATATAAAATTCGTATGTAATACTAAATTTACATACGGATAAAAATTCGTATGTAATAATATGTATGTAAATCAAGAATTATTTTTTAGTGTGTAGTAAAGTGATAAAGCTGCCCTCAAATAAGTGTTTTATTATAATCAAGTTCTTTAATTCAGATGTGCTAAAAGAGTTCATAAAATAAGCCTCCTTTAAATAAGTATTTAATTTATAGCTACAGTTTTTTAAGTTGAAAGTTGTTATAGAAGTTTTAATTACATCCTTACTGAATAGATATAGAGATCTACACCTGTATACAACTCTCAATTGTGAAATCCACACAACCTTATACCCATATAAATTAATTATCCTTATATGATAAGATTAATTTATATGACTTTTTTTTTACCAACCCTTTTACAAACTGCAATCATTTATATGAATCTAATATATTGCTAGAGTCAAGATACTTCTTTATAGACAAATCCACAAAAACTGCACATCCTAATTAATCTTAACACAATATTTTCTTTCTTGAAAATACTACGTCTTGGTCATAATTCCACATAATTCATATTCATTGATCATACATCATATATTTCCATAAGATTAAGATTTTATAGGTATGAACATAAGCATTCATCTTAATTTAACAAAACCTATTTCACATTGATTAAACAATTAAAGGAAATCACTAGAAATAAATAAGAGACATAAGGTTTAAGAAAATAATTAATAATTTAATGTATGAGTAAAAGATAGAGAAATTTTCAATTTTTGACCTATGCTCGGTGCCAAATGAGTGCACCCGACGTCATCTAACCCTAGAGTAATCTCTCAAATGATACTTGACACCAACCAAACCCGAGAGCACTCTGCCAAGTCATGTCCGACATCAATGAAATTGTGTCCAATGTGATCAAACCCGAGAGCAAAGCTCTCAAATTGCACCTGACGTCATTGATATCGCGTTCAGCATCATCCTAGAAAAATCTAGTTTTTTAAAACTTTAAACTTCACAATTTTAACTTTTCACAACCATTTTATAAATTCTAAAACATACCATTCAATTACTCATAATCACAATTCCTCATTTTACTAACAATTATCCAAATCTCACTATTTTCTACAATTTCAAAAAAAAAACATACATAAACATAAAATCAAACCCTTCAAGAAAGCTTTTGAAACATGGTAACCACATTACCACCATATCCAGGTCTTCTAACTTAGGTGTTATTAACAATTAAACTAATTTTTATTAAAAACATTTTAGCTAATTTTAAATCATTTATTTGATTAGAAGTCTAAATATTTAAAGAGCTTCAATTCTTAAAGAAAACATGGATAGTTTGACTACATAGAGTTCTGATCAATGATTTGAATATATCACTAGGACTTTCCACTAACATAGACTAATCCTGATACTAAAAACACAATCAATCACATATACCTTGGTAAATAGGAGAACTTATAAACTAACTCAAATGAAAAGGATTAGAACCGAATTTACTATAAACAAATTTCTTATTGGTAGTTTTACTCTACTCACTGCCAGAAGTATAAAAGTAGTCTCTAATCATCATTTAATGAAGGATGAAGTTAGAAATCTACAGAGAAGGTAAAATTTTTTTTAGAGAAATGGTGATTATATTAAAATGAAACCTGAATTATTAATTTTTCTATTTATATAAATTTTTTACTTTAATAATAAAATATTTAAGTGTCATTTTAATTATACCACTTCCATTTTATAACTATTTTCTAGGTCCTAAAATTTAAAATATATATTTATCTTAATTTAAAATATTTTTTGTTATTTTAATTGTATTAGCTAATATTTTTACTTTAATATTGAACTGTTAACTATAATACTAAAGATGACTATTAGAAGATATCTGGAATTTAAGTGTTTGTCACTTAGTTAAACCTTATACAAAGTGAAAATGCAATTCAAAATGACCATCTAAAAGTGGGACGTCTAATTTGTCCTACCGAATACATTTGCTTGGACCATTTGGGGTACTTTTTTGTGATTTTATTAATCTTCTTAAAGGTATTAGCACGAAGTACGATATTCCTAACTATGTTTTTGGTAGAAAGCAAAATTACAAAAAAATTGAAATGTTTTATAAGAAATTAAAATTTTACAGTTTTATTAGAATATTGAATAAGTAATATTAGAGAATTTTAAATTACAAGAGCAAGAATTTAAAATTTTTCGTACTTTTAAATATATATATATATTTTAATTTTCTCTTCTTTGTGTGTACTTGTTATGTTTGTTATTCATCTTTCAGTTAACACTTTAATAATTTCAAAATTATTATAAAAAATAATTAATTTCATGCACTACATGCAAGTAGAATTATTTAAGTTGGTATTTTAAAAATGTTGGATTTTGCATTATCTCAATCTTTGGTATTTTCTCAACTTTATGGAAATAAAATCATTCCATGTCCTTCAGCCGTACAAGTAATTGATCTTTGCATGTTATGATTATGAATTAAGCACTTACATCATTAATCAAATGAAATGAATTATTGACATGCATAAAATATAAGTGTTCATTTAAATTTGAGCTGGCACTGTTTCCGGTCTTTGACCAATCTTCATCAATTATTATTCTCCATAAAGAAAGAAATCTCTTTAAATATCACCTCCATGAGCATATATAGCTTAAAATTAAAGTTCAAAGCGTAGGAACAAAATCAATTCAAATTCCAATAAAATTTCCCTTAATGAAGTTATTTCCAACATCAGCAAGCACACATTCTTCTTTTTGTACAATTTTACCACAAAACATGGACATAAAAAATAAAAATAAAACAACTCACATGAGGTTGCACGTGCATGATATCGCTTCCATAAAGATTAGCATAGATACTCTACCCCATAAATACTCTCTATTATTTATTACAATATCATAAAAAAGAAAAATAAACACACACAAAATCAGAAAATCTTTTTAGCATTAATTAAGGAGTTCTCTTCTTTCACGACTTACCAAACGAGGAACGGTGAAAAAATGACGTCGGGAATTTGACGGCGCTGTTTGGTTCAGCCTTGACTTCGGTCAACGTTGTCACACCCCACCAATCACTGTGCGACGTCGTTCACAAACTCCCAAGATTGACCAAAATCACGCGAGATTTTGTTTGAGGATGTGTCATTAATTCCTTACTTAGCTTGGGATCAGAAAAAAGAAAAAAAAAATTCCCTTTGAGATCACAAACCAAAGTGGATTTCAGAATCTCAGCGCCATCTTCCAAAAAACATAAATAAAAAGAGAAGATTTTAAGATTTGATTTTTCCAAAAGAGACTTTATTATTATTGTAGCATTATTATAATTCTAGTAGTAATAATAATTATTAAAAAAAAAAAAGCGGTGACAGATGGATATTATGGAACAACAACATAACATGTCACATAGCCACATTCATTAATATAACACTGTATTTAAGATTTCTTCACCCATGTTAAGGAATCCTCTTTCTGTTCTTTTATTTCCTTCTTTCTCTCTGCTTACAATTCCCTCTGCACTTTTCAATGGCCACAGACGGCGTCGTTTCCTTCGATCATGTCTCGCCGGAGGATTCCCACGAGGTTCATGTTCTGGCCGTCGATGACAGCCTCGTTGATCGAAAGGTCATTGAACGTTTGCTCAAAATCTCAGCTTGTAAAGGTAATTAACTGTTCTTTAACATATCAAAACAAAACACACTGTTGGGTATTCTGTTTTTTTTCTCTTTATATGTGTTCTGTTAAAAGAGTTTTTTTTTTTTCTTTTTGGGTTTTATTTGGTTGAAAAAATGGCAGTTACAGCTGTGGATAGTGGAATCAGAGCACTGCAATTTCTGGGGTTGGACGAGCAGAGAAGGGCCTCTGAATCTGATGGTTTTGTCGTATGTATCATTAGATTTTTCATTTCATTCTTTTTACGAACTTCCGTTTTATTTTCCACAGCTTATCTTTTGCTCTGTTTTTGTTTTTTTCCTTAGCCGAGTTTGAAGGTGGATCTAATTATCACAGATTACTGCATGCCAGAGATGACAGGTTATGAATTGCTCAAGAAAATAAAGGTTCATTAATTAATAATTAAATGTTCTAATCATAAACCCTTAATTTTTTTTTTCTGTAACTGATAATACTGAGTGAAAATTTTTATTTAATGCAGGAATCGTCCATGTTCAGGGAAATTCCGGTAGTTATTATGTCTTCCGAAAACGTTTTGCCTCGCATAGACAGGTATTATCATGATTGAGTTATTCCCTTCATGCTACATTTTTTGTTAATTTAATGAACATATATTAAAGTTTGTGATGAATTTTAGAAGATTGAAACCACTGGAAAAATTTGAAAAAAAATATGTAGATGCTTGGAGGAAGGTGCAGAGGATTTCATAGTGAAACCAGTGAAATTATCTGACGTGAAACGGTTGAAGGGGTACATGACAACGAGGGAGGTTAAGGTTGGAAGCCATGACAGAGGAAGTGGTGTTGATGATGTTGGGGTTGAGATTAACAACAAAAGAAAACTGGAAGAAGAGGAAGAGACCTCTGACATGTCATCATCGCCACCGTCCGTTTCTACACTTTCATCATCACCGTTCGTTTCTTCACCATCATCTTCTCCAACATCTTCGCCCACCGTGCTGGCTTCTCCAATCAGACGGCTTAAAATGAGCACCACGGATTGACTCTCTGCGATGGCATCCATAGCAGTATTTATTTTTTTGCTCTTAAGATTTATTGCTTTCCTCTCTCTGGGGTTGAATTGCAATTACCCGTTGTTGTTGTTGTGGTCTGTAACGGTTTTTGTTGCATTGCCCCTTTCTTATCTTTTGCTAATTTGTTTGTACGAAGGTGGGTTAAGGTTAAGGTTATGGAAGCATAATATTATTATTATTATGTGGGAAAAGAAAAAGAAAGTTAATGAAATAAATTACTATTGCCATTTGCAACGTTTTTGTTGGATTAAAAAGATTGTGGGCTTTTACAAGAACGTGCGATGAAAGGCGGGAGATAAAATAATGGATGGTGTGTAGAAGGGGTGAGTGAACATTGAATTTGGGATTGGAAATGATGTGAAACAGATGGAATAATAGTTTGCAAGATCTTGTCTGGTGTAAAGAATAAAGAAATGTGAATTGGAGATGTTGGAAGTGTTCCCTTAAGGAAGAGGGTGGGAAGGTGTCGTGGGGTCTTGGAACTGCTGTACTTGTCTGGTTGTCTCTGATGGAGGAGGTTTGGCTGCAATAAACCTGCAATATCAGAAAGCATTGCCTCTGTCATGTGGAAGAGGAACCAGAATATTTGGTTGTTGATACTGGACCATAGTGATCCACATGTGCCCTGTTCACCATTGCCTTTTTTTTTTTTCATCTTTTTGCCATCTTTTTTCCACTGCTCACCCCTTTAGGACTCAACACAACATTGACTACCACAAGGTTAAGATTTTGTGGTTATAGTTGCAGAGCTAACCATTCTGATCAAAACTATAAAATATCAAGCAAAACAAACAGCTGTTACTGCTATCATGCGTCACATTGACTTGGTTAGAGATAACATTTTATTATGAGATTTCACATGACATCTTCTCCTCTTCCATTGTGAGTAATCCTTGTGTTATTTTGATTAGCTTTAATACAAGTCTTGTCCTTTGTTTTTAGAGGCTCCAAGTACTTTCTTCAAAGGACTATTTTGCTTTAATATTTAACATAGTTGTGTAGGTTAGAAACCAGCTATGAGATAATTGTCGGAGATATAAAAACACCAGCAACTGCATACAAAAGTTACTGAACTAATGTGGCACCCCCACAGGCATCATTGTTAATTTGACTGGTTTGACCACCTTCCCTTTTGTAAAGCATAACAGGAAGCAAAGTTCAACTACTGATAGCCTTGTTAATTTGTCCTAGGAGCTCTCTAACCTGCACACAGGAGAATCACACTTTCCAAAGCACTTGTTTCAAAGAAAGAAAATATCAAGGGTTGACTGAACAACCCTTTAGTGAGGGTGCCGTGCCTGCCAATGCAAAACAGATTATTACAACTTATGAGTAAAGCTATCTACTTCCACTGAGACAATATGTTTCCCTGATCTCATCTTTCAATTCATATTTGATGTGGTTGTAAAGATTGTGCTGAAACTAAATTCACCATAATTGGATGAAATGCTTTAGAAGATACTCCATGCCAGTTTTTCAGAGTTTCTACTCTGGATACCTTGAACTTGGAAAATATATATACAACAATATATTTCACCTGGTAAATACAAATCAGATGTTGTTTGGAAGAAAGTTAAACCTAACATTTAAAGGAGAGGAACTATCAGAAGAAACAAACCAATGTTTTTATAAATTAAAATCAACTTGTGTATATATTTTATTTTTATTTGTTATTTTTTTAGAAAGATTCATGTTTTCAAAATAATTTTTATTAAAAAATGGATTTAAGATTAACTCAATTTTACAAAATCGGCTGAGATTTATATTCACTTATATATTATTGAGAGATTTTATCTCTAGTTGACATGAGATCTCTAATACTTTCTCATGTTGAGACGGCTCAACTCATACTTAAGATTATATATTTAAAGATTGTCCGATTGTGGTATAATAATAGGTAGTCTCATAGGCTCAACAATTTTATTAAGATAAATTATAAAATGATTTTAATACCATATTAAGAAGTACACTTTAAGCTTAACTCAATTTTACAAAATCCTTTTATAAGATCAGTGATCAGAATTACATTTAATTATATATTATTAAAATGTCTTTATCTCTATTTTCAACAATTTTTAATATGTTTAAAATTAATTATAGGATACAGATAACCAATAATGTGTAAATTAATTGGTGGGTGGTGGGATGTTTTGGTTTGTGAAAGGTTTCACATTCGAATATTTGAATATCAGATCAAATTGAAACATAAAAAAGGGAGTTTTTCTTTTATTTAAAATGATGATACTCAACTATGTTTAATAATATTTGAATGGTGCAAAAAACGGAATTGATAAAAAGAAAAGATGGTAGATGTGAAGTGTGAAGTACTTGAGTGAATAGAAACAAGTTGGGCCTATGTGATTAAGAGGAAGGATGGTTTTATTAGGGGTCCATAAAACCCAAATTGAAGGGCATAATAGTAGAAAGATGGAGACAAACTTTCTACTGGCCACCAATTTTGTATCTGTCGGTTGGCCCCATGATCCAAGTGCCCTTTAAGTGATCATTGTGCCAAGTTTGATTTTAATTATGTCTCTCATGTTTGGCAAAATTGTGATACGTAAAATCAGCTTTCTTTTGTTTGATTCTGTCACTATGCCATATCTAATATCTGGGCCTTATCATATTTGTTGTTACCATTGCAGACAAAGTTCATTATAGATGACATAGAGACTCATATCTAAAAGCATTTTTTGTTACCTAATTGGGCTAAGTTTAGATGCTTAATGGGGAATCCTCATGAGCCAGTTGCCTAATAAAGAAACTCCATCACATGCACTCACCAATCAACCATTCTTCTGCATGAGTAATGGATGTTTCTGGTGGAGTTATATCAGAAAGATATAACACACCAATAGTTTTCATATCTTGTACTTCATCAAAATTTTAAATTGTTTAATGACTTTCTGAAACAAGTTATTTGTTTTTTAATTCAATAATGCCCTTGGTCAATGTTTAAAGTTCTTAAAACTATTTATGGTTTCAAATACTAGTTAAGTTTAAACTGTTTCAGCCCTTCAATGACTTATATAATATTTAAAGGTTTGAATTGGTGATAAAATATTTCTGGGGAGGCATAACTTTATTGACAAATCTACCTCAGAAGATGTAGGACAATTGTCCCACTATGATCTTAATTTTTTATTTAAAATATCTGTGATATTTTTTTTTCTTTTTAAAAACACTAGATATTGTCCCCCAATGGATAAAATAGACTTATTGATTTTTTTTTAATGGGAAAATTAAGCGGCATGTATATTCAATTATATATATTTTATTTTCTATTAGCGTCCCACAGTCAATCCGTAAAGTGACTTAATGGCAAGTAAAGTTTTAGTTAGAAAACTTCTATACTCAAGTTATTTAACCGATATAAATAATTACTTTTTTATTTGAGGTATAACCTGTATTATACATAAAAAATTTTAAAATTAATTCAGTAATCTAATCTATATACGAAATATTTTTTCAGCTGAAGTCTTCTGATTGCAGCCACGAATGATATTTATGATGAGTTAGCTGATGACCTCATTAATTATCAGAGAGACTCTATTAACTTTCATTAAAATATGATAAGTGTGTTTTATACATAAAAAAAATTATTTTTGATTCTAATTGTTTATTCATACAGTAATTACTCTTAAAGTTTTTAAATCTAAATTAAATCTAAATATAGGCTGTGAGTTATGAGTTAAAAGGAAACTATTTGATCTTTATTTTTGTGTAAATTTTTAAGTGTAAATAATGAAAAAAATAAAAGATTGGAAGATGCATGAAGAAAAAAATTAAAATGGTGAAATTAAAGACTCGTCCAAGCGAAAATAGCTCGCTTGGTCGAGATTGGTCCAGAATGAAAAGAAGCTGCAGAGGCTGGCTTGCCTAGCCGACAAAGAGCTTGCCCAGGTGAGGAGGATTTCGCCCAGGCGAGGAAGAGCTTGCCCATGCAAGAATGCTTCAGAGAGGAGTTGATTTTTACTGAAAGCCTCGCCTGAGCTAGACCTGCTTCACTCAGGTGAAAATTCACTAACCCTAGATCCAAAAACGAGTTTAAAAACGCGATTTTAAGTTTTCTAAGGACGATTGGAAGGGTCAAGAGCAAAAGAATACAACAGTGACGAAAGCCAAGCATAAGTTCCTATTTTTCTCTAGCAATCTTCCTTTCCTTAGTTTGTAATGGTTATCATGGGTAGCTAATTCTTCATCTTTGGGATTGAATGTAATCTTTTGAACTCATTTGTATTTTGGTGATATTTATATATAATATTAACCTTCTACTCAGTTTTGGTATTTTCTTTTTGTGCTTACTGCTAGATTTTATCTTATCAATAGAGTCTTGATTTTGATTCTTGATTTTGATTCTTGAATTTAAGTGGAAATGAATAGGTTTTCAATGTATTGATTGTGTTTTGATTTTGTTCTTAATGTTGGATAATTTACTAGATAGCTGAGAAATCAGTGTTTAGGAAATTTACTTATGAATTTTTTTCATGCTTGAGGAATTAGTCTGAATGATTTTTATATATGCATTAATATTGAGTAGTTATGAGTATTGTATGTTCTTATAATTAATGTTGTAAACATTAATGTTTTGCTTTTGTAGTAGAAGAAACTTGGTGTTTATATAAACTTATATTTTTAGAAAAGAAAATAAAAAATAAAATTAGTTTGAAGTTGATTTTTATATATTTTTATTGTCAATTTATATATAAACTAATTTTAATTAATAAAAATAATAATTTTTTTCTTTTCATTTATCATTTCATGCAAATTGTTCTTATAAGATGGAGATTACTTTCTCAATACTATCAAGATGTTATTTTTTCTATTTAACTCTATCTTTTGGTATTCCATCTCTACTAATGGAGATGACATTGTGGGATGTGTAATTTCAATTAGTACATAATTTTTATTTAAATTACTTAAACATAATAAAGGTAAAACACTTGAACACATATTTCATACATAAAAAAAAGTTAAATCGTACAAACTTTATATATATATATATATATATATATATATATATTTCAATAATCAATATAGTAAATTTATTTAGAAGAACTAATAATTGATATTGTGACCAAGGTTCAAAACTTTTTGTAATAATTGTATTGTCGTGATTAAATTGTAATTTGTATTAGAAAAAAAATTGATAAATTATTCTCATCCTCACCTTATTCAGTGTCATGTAATGGTTTATAAGAGTTATTTAAAATTAAATAACATTTTCTAACAAAGTTTATATTAATATTGAATATTTCACATCTGTTAAAAATAAGATTAATTTATAGTATATAAATAAGGATAGTTATTTCTTTATTAGCTGATTTTAAGATGAGTTGTTTAAACTCATTTCCTAATATAAAAGACCCACAAATATTTTTTTATATTTAATTTTAATACATATTTGAATTCCTTAGAATGCTTACGATTTTGTAATGTGTATATCTTAACATGTGGTTTTGAATGAAATAGAAGTTTTCTAGTAGTGGTATTAGAATTTATCTTAGTGAGGTTTGTTGAACATATTGTGCTACCAACTATTGCGCCACTTGAGATTTATATGCCTCCGTGTGAGGAGAATGTGTTGCAGACCTTAATTGTTGAATTGAGCGCTTACCACTAGGCCAAAAGCTATAATTGGTAGTCGAGGTGCAACTCTTTCCACTTAAGAGTGTAACAACCTAAGCATCATGATTTGATTGTAACTTGACCTACATGACCTCTACCATGGGACAATTGATGTCACTTAATGGAAGTCAGGCAGCGGAAGCAATAAGATTCACTTTTATCAGAACAATATGGAAACACCTTGAATGCAATCAATCAATCCAAACAAACCAATATGCAATCGAAAACAGAAGAATAAATCAACACCAATAATTAGCGTGGGAAAAACCTCTTAATAGAGATCAAAAAAACCTACAGGACGGTAAATACTCCACTAATACTAAAACAAAGGTACAATGAGTCTCACAAAATTAATCACAAAGCATATCAATACAACTCTTCCTAATCCTCAAAACAGTCACCAACAATGGCCCAAAAATATCAACAAATTGAAATTAACAAGGAAGAGTTCAAGAATCTTGTCACCAAAAAAATAAACAACGTTCACGAATTTTTTTGGAAACAGACTACAACTCCGATCTCAAATCCGACCATCCAACACAACGAACTATGAGTGGTAAAACTCTAGTAAAAAATTCAGAGCAATTAGAGAAGATTTCACCGTTGGATTTCCAAAACAACCAAGACTGACAGTAACAGGAATGTCCTGCAAACAACAACTCTTCACAAAATTCCTGACACTTCTACAGACCTCTAGTAGACAATCACACCATCCAAATTGAAGAAATATGAGTGAAGAATCTTCAATAAAAATTGCAGCTCAATCAAACAAGGTTTCACCGTTGGATCTTCAAAACAACCAACACAGGTTACTATAGGAAGTAGCTGTGGATTACCTCTCTCTCTCTTTTCTTCAAAATGGTTGCTCACACACTTCTCCACACACCAATGCTCTCACAGTTGCACACACTTAGGGTTAGCCTTTTACCCTAATTATAATGATACATTATATTGGGCCTGTCATGTGTCATAGACACGCCAAAACATAATGTGTTTGGGCCTCATAATGAGAGAAACAACCCAACAAATATCCGATTTTTCTCCCTCAGATTCTCCCAACATCACTTGCAAAAAAATTGAAATGTGAAAATTAAAAGTGATGTCATATAATCCTATATAGGCAACTCATACTTAGTAGAGGTGAATCTTTCCAGTTTATCCCAGTAGAAAAATTCCAACAATGTATCAAAGTCAAGTTTGACTTGGTGATTGGCTCAGATAGAGACAAGTATGTCCCGTTATGGTAAAGACCCGACTATAGTTAGGATGAATAGAAATGTGTTGAGATAAAAGGGTTGGACAAGTATGTCTCATTGTAGTAGAAATACGCGGTAAAAACTCAACTCACACTTGGGGGTGAGAGACTGCTAAGGATCCAGGTATGAATTGAAAGTTCCACATTGAATAAAAATAAAAAAGTTTAGTGACATATATATATACATATATATATACATACACACACACACACATACACACACACACACACACACACACACACATATATATATATATATATATATATATATATATATATATATATATATATATATAT
>Ga0209489_107225_pt1 | contig 16811 bp, 8 predicted proteins | sample SiratrowhiteBW_FD_187527 | JGI IMG/M metagenome (GOLD analysis project Ga0209489, IMG submission 187527) | Root nodule microbial communities of legume samples collected from California, USA - Siratro white BW (SPAdes) (version 2) | ecosystem: Host-associated > Plants > Roots > Nodule | place: USA... | reverse complement strand
ATTCATTTGGCTAAGAATCCAGTATATCATGAAAGGACTAAACACATTGACATTCGACTTCATTTTATCCGAGAATGTGTTAATGATAACACAGTTGCAGTTCAGAAGATAGCCACAGCTGAAAATCCGGCAGACATGATGACAAAAACTCTACAGGTTGATAAGTTCAAACATTGTTTGAACTTGGTCAATATTTGTGGAATGAGAGGCAAGGTGGAGAATTGTTATTGTGCCTCTCAAAGTCCCACATCAGTGGGTGGAGAAAGGGCAACCCCCTTTGCTTGCTATAAATAAAGGCCTTAAGCCTTGGTATCAAATATCCCACACCTGAAGCATTTCCAAGTGTTAAGAGTTTAAGTGAGATAGTTATATAGAGTGTGAGAGAAAGTTTCAAGAGTGTTGTGAGGATACACTGGGAATTTCTTGGGAACTTTAGTATTTCACTGGGGATCCTATTGGGGTTTACTATATTGTAATTGTTTTGAATATAGTGAATTTCTCGGAGTTTGGCTCGTGGTTTTTTCCTCAACACTAAAGGGGGTTTTCCACGTTAAATTCGGTGTGCATTTTTTCTTGGTATTATTTATGTGCTTTAGTTTTCTCCACTTAAATATTGGGCGTGCTTCCGCTGGCATCCGTACACTCAACTTAGAGACATCATTTCTAACAGGTTCACACCTTGACAACGGCAAAGAGAATCGTTTATGCCTTGGAATTTGTTCTCCTTTTTTTTTTATTTTTAATACAGGTTTGAAGATTCTTAATCAAATTGGAATTAGATTTGGATTTTGATTTGGTTAAATTTTGATTGAAATTGATATTTCTTTTTCGGTGAAGGACTAAGGCTTTCAAAGGTTTAAGAATATGTAAACGTAAAAGCATCATAAGTTGATTTGAGTCTATTCATTACTTGTGACTATTATATGACAATACAGAAACTGGTGCAAAGTTTTGACATGAGATACACGTACAGAAACACACTACAACACTGTAACAGAAACGCGAATATGGCAAAATGGAAAACTAGATGAACTATAAGCAACACATATATACAAAATCTACACAAAATTCAACGTAACTAATACCTAAGCTATGCAAGAAAAAATAAACTACGCCGAACAAATTTAGTATAACAATAACGATTTGACAGAATTGACAATCAAGAGAAACCAAATACAAGAACAGAGGTTGCTCAAAGTAAAAGAAAATGTATAAGATATATGAAAAAAAACGAGTTGATATTGAACTAACACATCATTAATTCATAATAAAAGATTCAACACTCTCTCTTCACATTAAGAAACAAAAGCAGAAAAGTAAATTGTGATATTAAATGAAGAAGATGAACAGAGGAATGCGTAATATTATATGATGAAGCAGAAAAGTAAATTGTGATATTAAATGAAGAAGATGAACAGAGGAATGCGCAATATTATATGATGAAGATGAACAGTTCAAAATAGTGCAATCAGTAAAGATAATGCTCGAAACATGAATTGAATCAGTGAAAGTATAATGATATAGCTTGCTTGTGAAAGTATAATGATATAGCTTACTTGTTGAAGCGACAAATCTCCAAGCAAAAGCATTCTTCAATTTCTCGTTCTTCCTTCTCCAGCGAGTCTGCAACTCCCTCAGTGAGCTTCCACGTTTTACTTTTCAAGCTTTTCTCACCACACCGAATTCTCTCTTTCTCTGGATCTCTATTCTTCAGAACTCAATAGGACTTCCCTCTCACCCTCTCACCGATTTCCTCTCTCACAAATACTTTTTAATTTCAAAATTCAAACCAATGCCCCCTGAGTGGTGCTTTGCAGTGCTTTATATAGAGATTAAAAATGACGCTCCCAATTCAACCAAAACGGAATCGTTTTTATTAGTCAGGAAGAGGAATCGAAACGCTGCCTTCTCAAGGTTAAAACGGTAAGGAAAATGAAGGAAAGAATAAATAATATTATTAGCAATAAGAGTGTGCCATGTGGCCACCTTTTCCTTACTTTTTCTTTCTCTCTTTCATGCCACTTTTCTTATGTGTCATTTTCCCTTTTTTTATATTATTTTATTTTATTATTACTATTATTATTTCTATTTTTTTTCTTTATTGATTTAATTTTTTATTTTTGTTTATATTTATTATTATTATTATTATTATTTTTAATTTTATTATTTCATTTTTATTTTTCTAATTCTTAAATCTAAAAATTTATCAAAAATGAAAAATATTTTTATTATTTTTTTCATTTTCATCTGGACAAAATTGAGTGTTAACAACATATAAACAAGACATAAATAAGAAGAGATTGTGAACTTTGATTACTTATTGTGGCTCAATTTGCTATAGTGTGTAAGTTATAACGTGGATATTAAATTGAGCATTTAGTTGATTTTAAAGATGATGTATTCAATAAATTATTTGAAATTATTATTATTATTATTATTATTATGTTTTTTTGAAAATGTTCTAATTAATTAAAATTTAAAAAATATTAAATTAATAATTGTCTGTCCGAATGAAATAAAAAAACAATAAAAAAAGAAAAATTAATTTTGCACCGCACCTTTTCTTATCCACATTTTTTTTACCCAAATTTCTATTTTTAGTGCTTTTCTTTTTTGTTAGATCATTTTATTAATTATATTTTCTTTTTTAGATTTTTGTTGAGCCAAGCTCATTATTAGATATTTTTGTTATTTTACTATTTGCACCTTTTTTTATTTTTATTTTTGTTAACTATGTTTTTTTAATTATTTTTGGGTTAAGCCAATATCAATTTTTATTGTTTTTTTTGTTGTTTATTGTTTTTTTATTGCATTATGCTTTTCATTTTTTTTGTTGCTATTGCATACATATTAAAAACATTGTAATAAAAGAAAAAAAAGAATAGAAAATGAATGAACATAAAAAAAAATTGTATCATTTGCTTAACTACTTTCATTTTAATTTAGTTGATATGGTTAAGGCATTAAAACCAATTTGAAACTTTCTGATGAGAACCAAGAGCTAAGTTTAACCAACCTCAAGCACTTGTACAAATAAATAATTCAAAGGATACTTTGCAAATTCTAAGTGGACCAATCACCAGGTCAAGGGCCCAAAAACTGAAAGAGGCATTGATTGGGCTAATTTAAGACATTTTGACTGCACAAACAAAGTCTAAGATTGAATTGAAGCCTAATCACGTTCTTAATTTGATATGGGCTGATGAAGGAATTAAATGAAGGAGATTTGGGCTAAAAGCAAATCATTTGAAGAGAAGGGCCCATAGAAAATGCATCATCAGATTTAATTTAAGTGTAAATGGGCTATTTTGGGCTTAGGTTAAAATCTGAAGAGTCACCCATTATTTTGTGGGCATATTTTAAATTTTTTATTTGATGTATTTTGATTAATTTTCCATAGGACTTAGAGTAGTCATGCTTAGTAAATTGTGTTTTTCGTTTTCCCATTTGATGTAATAATTAGTCATCTATAAATGTGCCAAAAAGCTGTTGTTACATTAATTTTGGAGGCTTTTAGGCTGTTGAAAAGTTAGGTTAGTTTTTTAGAAGCTCAAAGGTCTACTTAAGTAAGAAAACACATGTAAACAACAACTTTGAATTTGAAATACGAATTTGAATCTGAAAATTTCATAAGTGAGATTTTCTCTCTTGGGTTCTTCATTTGGACTTGCAACTTATCAAGGGCTGATCATCCTTGTGCAGTTTACCTTACTTTAGGGTCTTTGCTGCGTTTTCTTTTCCGCAAGACAAGGGTTCTGAGTAGATCATCCTAAATCTGAATATTTGGGGATCTTGGGGCATTCAACTACTCTTTGTTGTGGGTTCTGGGGTTTATTCCTAACCGGGTTCACATCACTTTCATTATTATTTTCTTGATGCAGTTAGGTAGAAATTTAAAGAATTTTGATTAGTTGAACGAAGATATAAAAATTGTTTTGTTTAGAGAGATGATAGGCACAAAAATTAAAGAATTACCCATTCACAGACCTAGCAAGAACAGAAACTTAGTTACATACTTATCAGAAGCAAGAAAGAAAAAAGAGAAGAAGACAGAGTGGAATTTACATAAGCAATACCCAGAAGCAAAAACCAATATGAAAATCAAATACAAAAGAAGATTAAGCTTCCTGTAAGTGTATCTGTGTTAGTTTTAATTGATTGTAGCTTTTATTTATACTTCATTTTCTTTATCTGTGTTTGGTGTTTTTATTCGATGTCAATGTCAATTTGGTTGATTCTAGACAAGAGTCATAACCATTCTGCTTCAACCTCTACTATACGTCCTTCAACTTCAACTCGACGACAACCAATCTCTCTCTCCCTCTCAGTCTAGAATCGCCTGAATGACCGCTCCTACACCAATAAATTTTGGTCTTTTCCTCGTGACTAAAATTGTAATATTCAAAATTATGGAGGTGCAGGAAGATACTATGGAGGTGCAGGAAGAATCTGTCGGTTGAATGAAGCATGGGCGTGACCAATCAACTTTTATTTCCCCTTTGGCAATGAATGAAGACGCAAGGAATGAATTGAAAAAACATATGAAGCAATTATGGTTATTTGATTTTAGCTCAATATTTTATTTTTCTAGTAAAATGCAGGACATGCCCAATAAACTCTCTTTCTTGTATCTTATAAACTTCAATTAAATCTCTAAATGGCCACGTCATATGAGGTTTTTTTTTGTTTTGGATTAAATTCTTAAATGACCATTAGCTTCATGGATTTAATTAGAAAAGTTTTAATCAAGATTAAATACCTAAATGAACTTTCACATTATATATGAGATTTAATTCGAAAAGTTTTAATTTCATTTGGATTATCAAAAGACCATACGCGTCTAACGATATTCAATATGAAGTAAAAAAATTCAAAAATAATAAAAAATATAAAATTTCAAAAATAAAATACACTAAAATTCTCAAAACAATTCAACTTTCTTTTAAAACTACGTAAGTCTTGATTTTCTATCCCTGATAGAAATACATAGGAGCAATGTCGATCCTTGTTGGGTCCTTTAATTTAAATTTTTTTTTTTCTTATTTGAGTTTTATTTTTGGGAAAAATAATCATTTAATAAACCACATTCGATTTTTCCCATTCGATTAAAAGTGTTGTCTTAGGACAGACACTATGTATTAATACCTTGGTCACATGTAATCGACTTCCAAACTCATCTCTGGTTCACAAATCATTCCTTTTCCTTTTTCTTGGTTTTCTATAATTTTTCATAATAAACTATGGTGACGACTCCATCTCTTTTATTTCACTCATTTTTTTCACATTTTTTGGATCGCTGTTATCCGTCGTCAACAAGGTCACGACAATAATAATTAGGTTATGTATGTTGTAAGGCACCGTACGTATTGCACCTCCAACCTTCATTTTTTTTTCATTGCTCCTTCTCTCTCTTCCAACCAAGCTCTTCCTTCTCTTTAACTTTTCTCTCCATATCTCATCTATGTTAGAATCTTATTACGTCCTGCAGTAGCTGAGGAGTTAAGGATCATTTCTAACTGGTCAGAATCTCAAACAAAATAAGATCATATTTGCTCTAAAGATCTCTTATTCTCTATCTTTCTTAGGTTTTTGTTATCAATCTTAATAGGAATAGTTGAGAAAAGTATTTCTCTCAACTTAATTAAGATTATACTAAAATCTGGTTTTGTTTGGATAGCTTGTTCTAGATCCCTAGAGATTGAGTTAGTGCCACTAACTAGTTTGGATGAATTGTTCTGGGGATCGTCATCATGTAAGGGAAGATAGTAACTTGTTTTTATACTATGTAGTTACTTTTAAATAGAACTCTAAGATAGAAAACTTGAATATGTAATTATTAGTGTTCAAGTCTTGCAGGTCTGACCGGTCCTTGAGCACTCAATGAGTTATCTTAATTTTGTGTGATTAATTGTAAAATTTTGAGTAATTATGTTAGAAAGTAGCATGCGAGAACTTTTGATTATTTTTTGAATGGATTGAATGTGACTTGCGATAAGACTTTGATATATTTTAATAGATTGAGATCAGTTATTGAATAAGATGTGTCTTTATGCATGATTTATTGAGGGATTTTTTTTAATAAACATGAACTTTTTTTATTGAGATCTGGTTTTTGAAAATATAGAGATGACTGATTTTAATGAAATTTAGTAGATATATATTGTTCTGGTGGTAAAGAAGTTCTTGGATGATATTTGATGAAATATTTGATTTTATGTTGTGAGAACATGTCAAAATAGTAAATTTTGACAATTTAGTAGTTAAGTATTGTTTTGATAATGGAAAGATTCTTGCATACTATGATTTGTGGATTGAATGGTATGTATTGATGTTAATGATTGAATGATGAAGTTGATGTTATACATTTGGGATAATGTATGAGTTATACTTGTTTGTGTACATTAAGTATAGCACACCTATGTTTAATAGTGATCCTCTAACTTCACTGATGATCTAAGTCACGTAGACTAAGATATCAGGCGGTTGATGAGGGAGTTCATACACACCAGGACTGCTGGTAGACACTCGGTATTGGATGTTTGAACTTATCTAGATCCTTTCTCTTAGATTCATTGGCAATCTAAGTCTTGGGTATTGGATTAGATGTTAGTCTCTGGTATGGACATACTTAATGGGTCTTCCGGAAGACGATAGGTCCATATGTGGCCTATATGTGTGATATGGTCCATGTGTGACCGATATGTATGATGAGGTCCATGTGTGACCGATGTGTGTAATGTGGTCCATGTGCGGCCATTGGATGTGATGTAGTCCATTTATGTATGATGTTTGATATGAATACTTGAAACGAAAATGTATTTATTATTGAAACTTTATATGTTAGTCTTTTAAGAAATTCTTATGAATAACTAATATAGTTTCTCTTTTTGCATATACTGAGTATGTTATAAAATTTTATTTTTACTAGCTTACCCTTACTTTCAATGTTATTGTATGAATTGCGATTATTGTATTATGTACATGAGCATATACAAATGCAGGTGGAGGAGTATGTGAAGGATCGTAGGATGTAGTTTAGAATTTGTTTCCCTTTGTTGGATTCATTGTATGTTAGACAATATATATTTTTGGGATGTTACATATGTGATATTGTGCCATTTGTATTTTTTTTGTAATTCTACATAATTCACTTATTGGATTAGAAATTCACCTATTGAATCTCAATACAGGATGATAATGATGTACAATGAGTGTGAGTTTGATAATACTCGTTTAAATTCCTAATGAAAAAATACATTTACATTCCTATTCTCGATACTTTATGGATATGATATTTGTGTCTCATCCTTATCCCTTTCAAGTAGCATGTATGTATACTCATACTCAAGTTTATACCCTCTTAGATATTCATTAAATTTTTAAAAAAATAAAATCACAACTAAGGAAACAAGACTTCATCAAGAATTTAATGCCAAAATGATACATAATTTGTTCTATTCACTGCCTACTAACAAAGAAAACATGACTTTATCAAGAATTCAATGTCAAAATAATATATATTTTCTTCTCTTCAATGCCAAATAATAAGAAAAAAGTTATAATCGCATATTTTTCAAGAATCTATCAAATAATTTAAGGATTTTTTAGTAATATAAAAAAGGACATATACGAGGATAAGACAAGACAAATATGTATATCTATCCCTCTCTACCTCCCTAACTAATTTAAAAAGTCAGATATTATTCATGTTCATTTTCATGCCTAGTCAATTTGAATATTTCTTATTAAGATTAGGAGAGATTAGAGTAATACTCACATGTATAAGTTTGTTTGCATCCATATCTCAATCCGAATGTACTAAAATAATTTCTCTTTTAAAATTGTCAAATCAATTATGTTTCATCCAACATATTTCTCTATTTTAAGATAGTACATTATATTTGGTATATATTATTTTATATAATTGGAAATACAAAATAACAAGTGATAAAGTTTATGTAAAATGCTTAAATTATAAACCAATTCATAACAATTGATATCCTGTTAAATATTTTCAAATGTTAACAATCTGTGTCATGTCATCAAATTCAGTTTTTATTTGGCTTTTCGAATGTTACAAAAACTGTTAATCAGTTTTTGGAAATTTTAAATTATTTTAAAACTTCTGAATGTTTTAATTTTAATGCTGGAAAAATCCAAAAAATTGTTCCTTTTATTTAAAAAAAAAATTTCAATTTTTTTAAAGAGAACAATAGAAGAGAAACACATCATAAAACTTGACGGACTGTTTTTCACTCCTGAAAGTGTGCAAAACAGGAACTTCATCGTATCCTGAAGAAGACTTGTTGACTCCTGTTAAGTAGAGGACAAATATTTCTTTAGAAAAGTGGCACTGATACACACTTTGAAGTTATCTAAATCCTCTTTGTTTAACAATCTTTGTGTGATGGCTTTAATCAAAGATATGGCTACAAACATTATCAAATTGGATCGCTTTGATGGATGACACTTCCTAAGATGGCAAAAACGGGTTCATTTTCTATTGACTTCTCTTTGTTTGGTGTACGTTATTAACACACCAAAACCAGATGAATCTGAAAATGAAACAATTGATCAACTAAGGAGTAGACAAAAGTAGGAAACATATGACTACACATGCAGAGGGCATATTCTGAATACAATGGAAGACTCATTGTTTGACCTCTATTGCATCGTAAAGTCTGCCAAGGAATTATGGGAAAAATTAAAGACAAGGTACATGAAAGAAGATGCAACCAGTAAGAAATTTCTTGTCTCAAATTTTAATACTTTTAAAATGGTTGATGAAAGGCTTGTGATGGAACAACTTCGTGAATTGGAAAGGATCCTTAATCATTTTACTCAACATAATTTACACATTGATGAAACTATTATTGTATCTCCTATTATTGATAAATTGCCACCTTCTTGGAAAGAGTTTAAACGTACTCTGAAACATAGAAAAGAGGATATTTCTCTTGATGATCTTGCTAACCGTCTTCGTGTAGAAGAGGAATGTCGCATGCAGGAAAATGAAAAGGAGCATTATGCTCAAGAATTTTCAAAGGTGTATGTCGCAGAGGCTAGACAGACAAAGAATCAATCACACAAGAAGCCTTTCAACAAGGCTGGTGGGTCTACAAAGCTAAGGCTAAAAAACCAGAGTCATAAGAGGCAAAAGATAACTTGCTGGTTCCGTGAAAAAAATGGCCACTTCAAGTCAGATTGTCATTTTTAGAAGAGAAAGAAAGGGAAGCAACATGTTTCTGATGCAGTAAAAAATGCAACAAATGATGAACAACTCATTGTTGTTCTCTCTGAAATTAATATAGTTGAAAATGACATGGCTTGGTGGATTAATTCTAGTGCTACTCGACATGTTTGCAATAGCAAAAGATTCTTCAAGACCATGAAGACAGTAAATGAATCATTGTTTTATATATGGGGAATTCTACTATTGTTCTTGTCAAAGGAATTGGCAATGTAGAATTGAAATTTACTTCTTGGAAAATTGTAACTTTAACTAATGTGTTTTATGTACCAGAAGTGAGGAAGAATCTAGTATCGGGTAGTTTGTTGAACAAGTTTGGTTTTAAACTTGTGTTTGAGACTGATAAGTTTGTGCTGTCCAAGGGTGGTATGTTTGTGGGAAAAGGTTATGCATGTGAGGAAATGTTCAAATTGAATGGACTTGCAATTTCAAATAAAAATGTTGTTTTTGTTTATATTGTTGAGTCCTCTTCATTTTTATGGCACCATAGATTGGGACATATTAATTTCATAAAATTATATGATATGGCGAGTTTAGAATTATTGCCTTTCTTTAATAAAAGTTAAGAAAAATGAAATACATGCATGAAAACGAAAATTACAAGAAATTATTTTCCTAAAGTTGAAAGAAATTCAAAATTACTTGAATTGATTCATTCAGATATATGTGACATGCATAGTACACCATCAATAGGAGGAAAGAAATATTTTATAACATTTATTGATGATTATAGCTAATTTTGTTATGTGTATCTATTGCATTCAAAAGATGAAGCATTGGTAAAGTTTCAAGCATATAAGGCTGATACAGGGTTGCATTGTGAGACCTTTATTAAATGTTTAAGGTCTAATAGAGGAGGAAAATATTATGATCCTAAGTTGTTTGAAGCAACTAGAATAGTCCATGAGACTACAGCTCCTTATACGCCACAACAAAATGGCGTGGCAGAAAGGAAAAATTGAGTTTTAACTCAAATGGTTAACTCATTACTATCAAACTCAAGTTTGAGTAGTGGATTTTAGGGTGAAGCATTGCTAACTGCATGTCACATTTTAAATCGAGTTCCATAGAAAAGAAATAATGTCACTCTATATGAGCTTTGGAATAAGTGAAAACCAAATCTTAATTATTTTAGAGTTTGAGGCTGTAGACAGCGGTTAAAGTGCCTGAACCTAAAAGGAAGAAATTAGGTGAATGGGGAGTGCAGTGCATATTCATTGGATATGCATAACACAGTAAGACATATCAATTTGTGGTGATTGAACCAAATGATTTTGTGTTAGTAAATTCTGTAATTGAATCTAGGGATGCAATTTTTGATGAGAATAGATTTAAAAGTGTTCTCAGCAAATCTCCTGTAGAAACCCAAACTGGGAATTCGGTCATGGAAAATGAAAATGACCAAGACATAGTAGAAGTACCTGAACTTCGAATGAGCAAAAGAGCTCAAAAGGTTAAGTCCTTTGGTTCTAGTTTCTTTACCTTCTTAGTTGAAGGGAATAGAGAATCAATGATTAGACAAATTCCATATTATTTTAATATAGAAGTCGATCCTCAAACATTTGAGGAAATAATGAAAGATTGAGATGTAACTTCCTGGAAAGAGGCATTAAATGATGAGATGGATTCATTAATGTCAAATAATACTTGGGAGTTAGTTGATCTACCTCCTAAATCTAAACCTATTAAATGCAAACTTCTTTTTAAGAGAAAAAGAAGAGTTGATGGATATGTTGAAAGGCACAAAGTCAGGTTAGTTGCCAATGGTTTTACCCAAAAGCATGGAAGAGACTATTTTGATACCTGTGCACCTGTAGCTATGATTGTTACAATTAGATTGCTTATAGCTATTGCAACTATATACAAGTTGGTCATCCACCAAATGAATGTAAAGACTGCATTCTTAAATGGAGATTTGGATGAGGAAATATATATGGAACAACTTGAAGGGTTTGTTATGCCAGGTCAAGAAAAGAAAGTGTGTAGACTTCGAAAATCTTTATATGGATTGAAGCAAGCTCCAAAGCATTGGCACCAAAAATATGACCAGGCGATACTTGCCTATGGATTTAATATAAATGAATCAGACAAGTGTGTATATACTAAATTTGATGAAAAAAGAAATGGTGTCATTATTTGTCTCTATGTGGATGACATGTTAATTTGTGGAACTGACTTATATCAAGTTCAGTTGACTAAAAGAATTATGTCTAGTGAATTTGACATGAAAGACATGGGGCAAGCAAATGTCATTCTTGCAATTCAAATTGTTAGAGATGATGAGAGTATTACTCTTACTCAATCTCATTATATAGAGAAAGTTCTCAAAAGATTCAATCATATGAATTGTGCCCCAGTATCTACCCCGCTTGATCCAAGTGTAGAGCTAGTTAAGAACATTGGTAATCTAGTTTCACAATTGGAGTATTCTAAATTAATTGGGTGTTTGATGTATGCAATGACATGTACTAGGCCGGATATTGCATTGGCAATAAGCAAGTTGAGTAGATTCACAAGTAACCCAAGTGAATTGCATTGGTTTGCAATTAGAAGAGTTTTAAAATATTTAAAGAAAACTATCAACTATGGCTTATGCTATGGTGGATATCCTTCTGTTTTAGAAGGGTTCTTAGATGCAAGTTGGATTGTGAAAGATCAAGATCATGCTTCTACAAGTGGATGGATCTTCACACTTGTTGGTGGTGCAATCTCATGGGCTTTAAAGAAGCAGACTTTAATAACCAGTTCCACTATGGATTCAGAGTTTATTGCATTAGCCTCAGCATCAAAAGAAGGTGAATGGTTACGTGAAATACTATATGAGATACCAATGTGGCCTAAATCATTAGTTCCTATTTCTATTCATTGTGATAATCAAACAACATTAGCACGAGCTTATAACCATGTTTACAATGGTAAATCCAAACACATTGGATTGAGACACAGTTGTGTCAGAGAATTAATAACTAATGGAGTTATTACAATTGACTATGTGAAATCTAGTCAAAACTTGGCAGATCCTTTCACTAAAGGATTACCAAGAGACTTGGTGAATAAAACATCAAGAGAGAAGGGACTCAAGCCCATGACTAAATATCATCAATGATGGAAACTCAACTCAAGGCTTGACATTACGCCAAGTCATGAGTTCAATGTAGTTAAAGTACGTCATCAGAATGATTGTAAGCACTACAATTAATTAATTGTCATCCCAAGGTTCTTAGTGCTTTGTATCTGCTTGTCAAGTGAGGGGGTTGAGCTAATCTCTTAATGGTTTTATAAAGGTATTAAAATTGCGGAGGTGTTAGAATGGAGACCACCTATGTGAATGTGAAGTGTGGCCGCTTCATGGAGTTAAAGGGCTTGACTCCATAAACATTCATGAAAGATACAAGACACAAGGGCTATGTTGAATGTGTCAGATACTCAAAGCAAGTTATTGATGTAAGTTGTATGTGTAAATTGTTTATGCTACATATCAAATAGAATTTTGGTTCAAAGACTTTCTACCATGTAAGTCTAATACGATGTAATAAACTTTCTACAATTTAATGGTTCAAATTGGAAGATACCATTACTTATGCATACAATGTTGAGTTGTTCTTGGATAATTTATTTGTACTTAACATGTAGAAAATGGCAGGGGATTGTTAAATATTTTCAAATGTTAACAGTCTAGGCTATGTCATCAAATTCAGTTTTTATTTGGTTTTTTGGATGTTACAAAAACTGTTAATCAGTTTTTGGAAATTTTAAATTATTTTAAAACTTTTGAATGTTTTAATTTTAACTGCAAAAATCCCAAAAACTGTTCCTTTGATTTCAAAATAAAATTTTTAATTTTTTAAAGAGAACAACAGAAGAGAAACACATCAAATAGGGTTGTTTTTCACTCATGAAAGTGTGCAAAACAGGAACTTTATCGTATCTTGAAGAAGATTTGTTGACTCCTGTTAAGTAGAGGATAAATATTTCTTTAAGGAAGTGGCACTGATACACACTTTGAAAGTCATCTAAATCCTCTTGGTCTAACATATTCATAACCATATACTTTAAATTAATTTATATATCATCTGAACGAATGTAAAAATTAACATTTTGTTAAAATAAACTACAAGTAACAATTTGTTTTTTATTAATTTCTCTAAGGAAAAATCTTGGTCAAAATTTCCCTCTAATTTTAACATATTTGTAATTTTTTTAAAATAAACAAAAATTTGAACATAATCCTTTTCAAATTAAATGAGCGTTAATGTGATTACTATATTTTAATTATAAGAAATATAATTATATGATGTTTTTTTATAAATTAAAAATACTTTTAATTGTTATAAATTGTGTATATTTATATATAATAATGTTTTGTCTTTATAATTGACAAGGTATTTGAAATTTAGATTTGGATTGTATAAATGATATGAGAGGAAGTTACCCTATTAAATTGACCTTATTCAACCATTATAATGTGAGTATTGAGTACTAAAACCATTATGAGGATGAGATAGGTAAGTTTCATTGATAATCCAAATCATATAGAAGAGTATATCAAGGTGGTAAGAAGTCCATGAAAGTTTATGCATAATACGTTGTTGATTATGTATAAGGAATTACACAAATTACGTGTGAGTAGTTGTTTATATTTAAAAAACTTTGATCATAAATCAGGTGTGAGTCTTAGGTAGAATTATCCAATACTTATTTTGGTAAGTTTTAGAAAGAAGATGGAATATGTTTGTATAATGACATATATTTTGTACACACATTTATAATTTTATTGTATAGTAAATGTATCATATGCTTTATTTTTCATTTTTAATTTATTTTCTTTCAATAGTAATAATTTAGATTCATTAAACATATTTGTTTGATTTTTTTATTTTTAACTAATATGGCCTTTACTCACTTCTTTTGGAGTCATTCTTCGTAGATCTTATTTTTGATTGATTCCGGTTACATTGACTTCAATATTTATAGGACTTTATGATGGACATATGTTTTACTAAATTTGACGTTCCTCTAAAATTGAGGCAAATTAGTTGAAGAACTCATAGATCAAATTTTTCTTGTTTTAATGTAAACTTTTATAATGGAGCTTATGGACTTAATTAAAGTCCACATTTAGATCCCACATTTCCATGGGACTTCATAGCATGTATATAGCTTAATTGTGCTCCAAACAAGAGACAAATTATTTTTATTAAATTTTAGAGTTTAGGATATCTTTTAATCTTCTTTTCTCTCTTTTCTTGTTTTTGACTTTCCTTTTTCTTCTCTTTCTCTCTAAAATTGGTGCCTTCATTTATGGAAGACTTGACTTTTCCTTTTCTCCTCTCTTTCTGTCTTAAATTCTTCATTCATAGAAAACTAAATCTTAAGGATCAATGTGCCAAATTACTATTAAAAAGTTGAATTGAGTTTTGCACAAATCCTTTAACACTTCAAGTTTGATCTCCTCATTTTTAATTTCTATTTTCTTTTTGTGATATCAAAGTATGTTTCTGGTTTTAGAATTCAAATTAAGAGTTGATTAAATCTTGATTTGATAATTGAATAAGAATTGAATTGAATGATATTAAGATTTAATTTGTATAACCAATCTAGTTGATTAATTAAATGGATTCATTGTTGAAACTTAACTAAATCTTTAGAAGAATGTGATAAGATGATTATTTATTTCTTGAATATATGGATTAATCTGTTTTAATATTCTTGATTTCAGTTTCTCTCTCTATATATATACTACCTTTGTATTTAAGTTTTATAATTTAATATTTTTAAATCCTTAAATTAATTTGTACAACAATAATACTAAAGATTGAATATAATAAATATAGGATTTGAATATAATATATATAAGATAGATCTTAAATGTGCTCTATATGTTGAAATTTAAAGAAATTAAATATCATTGAATTACAATGTAAATCAATGTGTGAGTGTATGATTTGATAGTATTCTACTATGATCTTTGTTTTATGTTAGTTTATCCCATTCATTATGTGTAATTTGATTCATGTAATGATTTTGGAACTTGAAAAGATAATGGTAGGTTTAGGGGCTATCACGAGTACATGCTTGGCTGGCAGGTGCTGCTTTATACTTTGGAAGTTTTACTTCCAAGTAGTTTTGAAAGACCGTATAAATGGTTGTTTTGTAAAATAATTTTTTGAGTATATTATGTTTATCTATTAATAGTTTATGAAAGTTTTGTATGTATATTTAAAGGTTTGATAATTCGTTTTTTAGTTAAGAATAAACTTTAATGGCAACGTTACAATGGTATTGAATAGGATTTATTTTAGAGATCAACTAAATGTTATGGATCCATTTGTTATTTTAAAATAACAAAGAAATGATTAGATATTTAAAAACAGTAAGATTTCAATGAATTATTTTGTTGATTGGATTTTTATGGATTTAATGTGATTTTTTATTTTTATCTATAAATAAAATTCCTGAGAAAATTTTTCACCTAAATATATGAAACTTTTCTATTTTTCAATCAAAATTCCCCAATCTCAATAGTGATAGAGTAGAGTTCTCTCTTCCAATTTCATAAGTTTTTCTACATTGAAGTGATTACTTTATGTTTTTATGTTATTGTTCAGCATTATTGTTTTCTAAATCAGTTAAGAGCTATTGTTGTTATTATTATATTTGACTGTTGAATCAATAAATATAAATATAGGATTTTTCTCTTTTTTTCATATTTGGTTTTTATATATGATATTATTATTGGACTTACTAAATTTTTAAATATTTTTCTTTAACAACAACACTGTCACGAATTTCAGGGACATGGTCTAGACTTGTTTACGGTCAATGAATTAAAATGTAGTTATAGGGAATTTTATGAAAACAACAAACACATGATATTATAAAATATGTGAAATCATTCAATTACATACCAATTTCTAAACAACAATGTATTTATTTAAGTGTTCGTGAAATAATACATATTAGAATTCTAGAACTTGTTGAGTTATACAACAATGTTCAAGAGGTGGGGTTATGTATAATTAATTCTCTATCACAAGTAAGAAAGTCTTTGTCCTTTAAAAAAAAATCTTTAAACAAAATAAACCCACTTAAGCAACAAATTAGTAAGATGATATGGAATAAAGATTGTAATACATAGTAAGTACATAAAAGTTAAACTAATTATAAAAAATATAAATAATGTTAATCAAAACAAATAACAAATAGAATATTACACTAGTACAAAAAGGATCTTCATCGTCGGTTTTAAGAGACATTTATCGTCGGGTATTGAACCGACGTTGACCCAGGAGACGTTGATCATGACGTCGGTTAACAATACCGACGTTGTGTTAAACACCACAATGTCGGTTAGAACAAAGAAACCGACGCTGGGATTTCGCTGAAATGGTTCCTTAACTAGGTATTGGGCCATGTCAGTTAAGACACAAAACGACATTGTGCAAGAATCACCACGTCGGTTGGAGTCTCTTAACCGACGTGGTGATGCTTTGAAAACAGATGCATCACAACGTCGGTTAAGAGGCTCCAACCGACGTTGTGATTCTTGCACAACGTCGTT
>Ga0209489_107223_pt1 | contig 16818 bp, 12 predicted proteins | sample SiratrowhiteBW_FD_187527 | JGI IMG/M metagenome (GOLD analysis project Ga0209489, IMG submission 187527) | Root nodule microbial communities of legume samples collected from California, USA - Siratro white BW (SPAdes) (version 2) | ecosystem: Host-associated > Plants > Roots > Nodule | place... | reverse complement strand
AATTATGCACCCAACCCCCACCTGCAAAACAGCCAGAAAAGTTCCCAAGCAGATATAGCATGTCGTCTACCCTAGGGTTCAATATTCCAGCAATGATAAGAAGAAACATATATACAGAAGAAAAGAAGCATATATACAAAAGAAAGGGAAAATAAACATTCAGAAGACCATACTCATTTTACTTATTTAATCAAATTGGCCTGACTCTCAAACGTTCCCAGTGGAGTCGCCATCTGTCGCAACCGGGGCTACGACGGGGACGGGGAACAAAAATAATTTTATTAAATTTTCAAAACGGTAGAGTCGCCACCATAATTTATTAAAGGAAAACTATGGAAAACCGAAAACAAGATAAGGCAAGTTCGCAAAACCGGATTTAGAGTCCAGGAGTTGGTTACGTGTGGGGAAGGTACTAGCACCCACAACGCCCACCCTAGGACGGTACCTTTAATTAAACGAGTAAAAGAGTGTGATTTTTTGAAATATTTATTTTTCCCAAAAACGAAATAAAATGCAAACAATAACAAACAAATATATTTTTTTAAAAAGGGAGCCCGACAAGGATTTGACCTCGCTCCTACGTATCTCTATTGAGGATAGAGAATCAGGATTACGTAGTTCTTTGTTTTATAAAATTGTTGGTTGGTTTGATATTTTGAATTTTTTGAAAGCTTGTGTTTGAAAGTAGGGTAAGTGAATGGCGTCAGTGCCAGGTTTAAAGCCTGGGCTTCAAGAAATGGTGCTAGGTTTAAAGCCTGGGCTTTGAGAAACGGTACTAGGTTTAAAGCCTGGGCTTTAAGAAACGGTGCCAGGTTTAAAGTCTGGGCTTTGAGAAACGGTGTATATCAAATTAACATGCAACAGTTATATGTAACATAGAATTGACGCTTCAGCTTAAGCGAGATCATGTATGCAAAAATGGAACGTGATTGAATGACTTCGTAGCAATGCAAAGCTTAAATATGTAAGGTTTAAATAGTGTATGGTGGTTTTCTTTTTTGGGTATTTGTGGGGGTAGTTTTTGAATTCAGAAAAGTGTGGGTGTAGATCCTAATTAATGGAGGTGCAGGAAGTAACCCCTCCCCCCAATCAGCAACTCAACTTGTGGTTAGGGCATTTTAGGGATTGTGAAGAGTTGGGGTGTAGAGCTTAATTAATGGGGGTGTAGAAAGCGAACCCACTAACCAGGAATCCTTTATGACTAAGGGCAGTTTGGTAACTGGGGAGAGGTGCAGGTAAAGAGCTCAAACACGTGGGGTGCAGAGAGCACCCCCACTAATTAGAAACCCATCTAGGGTTCAGGAGACACGTGCAACAACGGGGGCAACACAGGGCATATTCGGTTGAGGTGGCTGCGGCGTCCTTGGCTGACGACGGCGACGGCGGGCACTGCCGACAGCAGCACCGACGGCGGCAGCAGTGCATGGAGGCATGGATGAAGGGGGTAGGACAAGGAGTGGCTTTCATGATTTGGCTAGTGTTTTGAGCGCGGATGCATGTGCAGTTTCATGGTGGTTTGTGGAGGTAAATGGAGGCATGGTGGAGATTCTTAGAGGTGCGTGGGTTCTTGAAACCCAACTTTTAACAGCCTCGTCAACTTCTTCAAAACCTAAGAATGGCATCCATCTTCAAATACCAATCCTGATAGTCACTTCCATCAAATATGGGAATTCCCAGGCATGATGCAGCGTACATCGGAGCTGCCTCATTTCTCAAATTCCGAAAATGGTGGCGCCTGCACCTTGCTTGAATACGTGGAAGATTTCTTCGTCGGCAGAAGGTAATGAAGACGAGAAGGAGGTGGTTCGGTGGTGACAAGGAAAGGCATGGCTGGCGTGATACGTGACAGTGTGTGGTATGAGGTGGGAGGTGTTGGAGGGAGCTCGTTGTGGAGGCAAGGCTTGGCTCGGTGGTGGTTATCTTGGTGGCTGCTTGCAGTTTGGAGGTGCAGGGCTGATGCTTTTGGAAGAGTGACGTGATGGCTTGAAGTGGAAGGTGTTGGATGGTGGTTGGCAAGAGGGAGGTGACGGTGGAGGTTAAAGAAGTCATGGAGGTTCGGATTCAAGGTAAAGGTGTAGCACGGTGGTGATTGTTAATGGCCAATGACGGCTGGAGCGGGTTGAGTGGCTAGGTGAGCCGGAGGATGTCGTTGGCTCGGTGGTGGTCGTGGGTGGTTGAAGACAGCACCGTGGTTACACTTCGGCTGCAGCGCCAAGAACCATGGCAGGAAGGTGCAAGCAAATTTGGTGGCTTTGGTTAGAGGTAGGCCCTGTGATAAAGATTGACTTGACGTACTATTGCTTCCTTGAGGCAATACTAGATCTGAACCAGTAAACTCCCTGTACAACGGTTTCCTTCCAGATATGTCTGACAAAAACATAATTATGTTCTCTTTGGTTGGCTGCATAAAGTACATAGCATCCATGCCAGGCAACTGCTGCCTTCGCTTGTATATTCCTTCCATGTAGACGTTGAATCCCTTGTTTTTGCTGACCTGAGCATTTCATGTAATAATTGCTCGCGACTAACTTGTTTGAGACTTTTGTAGCCAGCGCCATAGGAAGAGGAATCGGAATCCGACATAGACATGGACATCACGACTTCGGACTCTGTGCCCTAAACCTCAGTCTTTGATTGATCGCGAGCGGAGAGAGATCACCGATAAGTCGGAGAATCTGATCAGGCGAGAGTTGAAGAGAGCATGACGTGTTGAATGGTGCAGAGTTTGAAAGAGTTCCAATTGGTGAAGGCGAGGGTCAGAGATGAATAAATTTCGCAGAAGCGGAGTGGACCGATTGAGGACAAAGTCCTGAACCGGAACCGCATGTCGCTGAACCACCAGTGGGACTCTCCCCTAACGCCAACTCATTCTCATGATTTTTGCACAAACTCTTGAAGGACCCTCTTAGCTTCGTCGGACGATACCATATAATTGCGACTCAACCACTTGTACGAAACCACTTGAGGTTGATCGGAGACGAGAGATTGGATCTCGTCAATGATGGTTAGGGTTTTGGTCTATTGGACTCAAGGGTAAGGTGTGTGTGCATGTTGATGCCATCAAAATAATTTCGTAGTAGCCTTTTTATTTATGCAGATGAATGTATGAATGTACAATGAAACTCAGAAATAATCAAAAGGAAAACATACCAAGTGCTTGCAGTTAGTCTTTCCTCTCTACTTTCCTCTTTTCTTCTTCTCAATGTTCTTTCTCCCGTTTTCCTTTTTCGTGTTCTCCGTTCTCTCTTTTTCTCTTTTCAGTATACGTGTTACTAATGACTCGTACCTTTTCTTTTTTCCTTCCTTTAATATCTACCCCCTTTTTTTTATTTTTATTATTATTACTTATTATTATTTTTTAAAAAAAATCAAGGTGGTTCAGAGAAGTTATCACTCTTTGACCCATTCTCCTTGTTTTATATATATATTTTTTTAAAATTAATATTAAAGATGAATCTATCTAGGAATGAGAGTTAAGCCATTTTCCAACGGTAATAATTTATTATTAATTATTAATTTTATTTTTATGAAGTGGAGAACGTGTGTTGTTTTGAACAGTTTCACAATTCTTTTTTTTCTATTTTTTAAGAAAACATTACGTGGAGTTAGGGAGTGAGAAATTGGAGAGTTGTCTCATTCTTTATTATTTTTATTTTTGTTATTTTTGTTTTTTTTATTATTTTTTGTAATGGAAAAATTCAAAAAAATTTATCTATTCATTTTTTATTTTTTTTCATTTCTTTATTTTATTTTATTATCGTATTTTTAATTTAAAAGATTACCCGGACAAAATTGGATGTTGACAGAAGTGGATGTTTGTGGAAAAAGCTTATGGTGGAAGCTTCAAAGAAAAGGATGAACTAATGGATGAAAGTGTTCTTGGAGGAGGTTGGGCCAACCACCAAGGGATATTCAAGGCTTCTTGAAGAAGAAAACTCAAAAGGAAACTTGACAAATGAGCTGAAATTTGTGCAGCATTTCATTATACAATCTACCATACAATACAAGGAGCCTACACATCTATTTATATAAAAGAAGAGAAGGAAAAACTTGCATAAGAAGCTTCCCCAAGGTAGCGTATGAAGTAAGCTACCTTCTGCATGCTAGCTAACCCTAACCGTAGCGTGTGGAGCAAGTTGTTGATAATTATTTATTTTTACCACTTTCCTTTTGCATAAGTATAACAATAAAGATAAACTATTTGGTAATTATTATGGTTTTACACCGTTTTTTTGTAATTGGGCCAATTAGGTTTCAATTAAAAGTTTGTTATTATTTTGATACCATTTTCGAAATTTTAATAGATTTGAGTGTGTTTCGTATTTTGTCCATAACTTTTACCACAAAACTCGGATTTACTTTATTCTTATTTTGTTTTGCAGATAACTTAAAGATTTCCAAATGTTATTCAATAACCAAGATCAAATTCGAACTAAAAAGTAGTTAAAATTGGACTTGAAGTCGGTACACAAAGGTTGGACAACCAGGCATCACTAGGATATTTTGAGAAGCTTTTTTATGGAGGGTTATTTAGTCATTTCATGTTTTAGGTTAAAATTCTTTTAAATACCACTCCCTCGATAGAGCCAAGACATAACAGTTGACAATTACATGCAATTTTTCTTTTTATTTTCTTTCTCTTCTATGTGTTTTGCATTTATCTTTCCACCTTAATGTGCCAATCACGATTATGAGTGGCTAATTGCTCTATTCAATCCAATCTCCAAGTGCCCTCCTATTTCTTAATCCTGAGGTTCATGTGTTGTAATTATTTCCATAATTACATGCTCAATTGTTATTTTAATTTGATTATTAGATTTAATAATTAGATTAATTTAGTAATTGAATCAATATCGATTGGATTGTGTTGTAGAATTTTTGAACCGATGTTCAAGTCGGAATAATATTGTTGTTCACAATGAGCGATTGTAGTTGTTCAGCATATTGTGTATTTGGTGAGATGTTTCATGATTGTGGGGTGTTTAAAATGTTAAATAGATGCAGAGATCTCGGTCTTTTAAACCCACACATGTAATTTGAATTTTCTTTAGGAGCCAGTGAGGGATTTGAGAGAGCCAAAGAGAGGTCGGGTTGGTTTTTATTACTTGCATTTATCTAATCTGTTTGAAATTATGTTTTTATTTTATTATATCTAATATGTTCTAAATTGTGCTTTTATTTTATTATATCTAATATGTTTAAAGATCTATTTTTATTTTATTATATCTAATTTGTTTAAAACTCTCTTTTATTTTATTATATATAGTCTGTTTGAAATTATGTTTTTATTTTATTAAAATTAATTATTTCATTAAAATCCCCTGAATTCTTTTAAGAAAACGACTAAGTAGTCTTCATCCAATGAAAAGATGACATGTGACGCCTTCTAGAAGGAAACGCCCCGAAGGAAGCTAACCCTAATCCTAGGTGCTTTCTAACTTGGTCTAGGGTTTATTTTTCAAGAAAAATGTCTTCTGATCTATTTTTACAGTTTTACAAATGTTCACAAAGTCTCAAAGTTGGCAGCATCTTGATGTGCACCGATGCCGCTAACTCCTCTTAAGCTTCTGTGTGTCTGCCTATGACTCTAGTAATTGGGCCTTGCTTGGGCCTTCTTCCATCAGATTTGACGAAATTGCTTTTGAGGATCTTGTCATATAATTATGAAGATTACAACAAGAAGGAGATTTTTTGAGAACATTTGGAAGTTATTTATTCTCTCTTAGCTCATGTAGCAGTATCAAAATTGATTAAGCTTTTTTTATATTAAGATTGAAAATTGAATTGGAAATATCTATGAGAGTTCACAAATCACAATATGTAAGAAGTTATGCATCTTGCAAGACTGTAAGAGGGATTTCAAAAGATCTATAAAAGAAATTGTGGCAAACAAGAGGCTCTAGTTTGAAAACAAACAAGATATACAAGAACATAGACAACTCTTCTTAATTCTCAGCAGAGTCATCCTATAAGCAATTTGAATCAAAATTAGTCTTCACCATCAATGCCTACTTCAAAAAATATAAATTCTAAATATAGGACCTCAACTTCTATATCTAGAAATGAAGTTAGTGACATGATTGCTAAAGGATTGTGTAGATTCTGTGGTAATAAATGGGAAAAAATTATAGGAAGAAATGTAATGTTTAAGGTAAGCTCAACCTTATCTTCTCTACTCAAGAAGATTTTGAGGTTACTATAGTGCATGACATGTGAGGAAGAACAAGCTATCATACATACCAGCATAAACATGATTTAAGCTATAGATGTTCACATCTCACTTAATGTTATACATGGAATACCAAGTGGTAATACATTGAAAATCAAAGGAATTAGTAAGAAGCAGACCATTTGTTTTCTAATGGACACTAGAAAAACACATAATTTCATTATTGACAAATAAGTTAAGTTGCTTGGGCTAAAAGTATAGTTTATCAAGGATTTTTAGTTATGGTTTCTTCTGATAAAAAGTTATTGATTACGAGGAACTATGAATAGATAACTTAGAGATTCAATGAATATAAGTTTACATTAGATTTCTTAGGGTTATCTAACAACAAGTTTGGAATCATTTTGGTCATTCATTAGTTCGAGACTCTTAGCGAAATTCAAAGGAATTGTGCAACTTACACAAGGTGATATTGTAAGGAGAGCAACCTGAGACAACAATTTATGAATTGATAAGGAAGCTTAAATGGCTTATATGTATTTATTTTAACCATTTTCCTAATGCATAGTGATAAGAATAATGACAAGTTTTGGACATTTTACTGTATTTGGGCTTACTGGTCCTTAATTGAAAGTTTGACTCAATTTGATGAAATTTTCTGAAATTTTCCAAACTTGAGCATGTTTCGTATTTTGTCCATAACTTTTGCTACAGACCTCAGATTAACTTGATCTTTATGTCATTTTGTAGATAACTCAAAGATCTACAAACTTTGTGAGCAGGCCCCAGACCAAATTCGCGACTGTAAAGTGGACAAAATCAGCCTTCAAGTTGGTGTACGGAATCTGGACAGTACTTTGAGCGAAAATATTCAATCGAGGACAACTTAGTCATTTCATCCCAAATGAGTTGGGATCAAAACTATGCATTTTTAGTTTATTAGGGCAACATACATGTGGACTTGGGCCACCTTAGGTCAAAAAGAATTCTGAATACTATAATGAGCAGTGTAGAGTAGCCGCCAACAAGGTTTTTAGGAGACAAATTTTGAATACACTTTGACTTGCTTGTTTCTTCTTGGCTCGTTCTTCGTTTCTACAATTTTACTTCCGTGTTGATTCGCTTCTGCATTTTTATCTTTGGATATTGTTCATTTTCATTCCACCATGAGTGGCTAAAGTTTTTACTCATTCTGGTCCCTAGGTTCGTGTTTTGTGTTGTTTTTCCGCAATTACCTACTCATTTTCTATTTTAATCCGATTGCTGAATTTAATGGTTGGATTGAATCTGTAAATGATTCAATACAGTTCGATTGGAATGTAATGTGGATTTCCTGAATCAGAATCAAGTCGAACCGATGATGTTTCTCACCATGCGATTGCATTAGTTTGGCACGCTAGGTGTTTGATAAAATACTTCGCGATTGTGGAGTGTTCGAGACGTTAAATAGATGTAAGGATTCCTGTCTATTTAACCCACGAATGTAATTGGAATAATATTTAGGAACCAGTGAGGGATTAGGGAGAACTTCTCCATTTTGCTTGAATCATTTTTTTTTTGGTTTATTTTGTTTAAGTGTCGTACTTGCCAAACCCCCCCCCCCCAACGTGCTACTGTTTTATATTTTTAGTGATTGAGAACGCTTAAGTGGTCCTTGGAAGAATGACCTGGGTTTGCTATATTGCAAAATCTAACCACTTAGTTAATTTGGGACGCGTTCAACAGCGGGAATCAATTGGTATATGGTACATGTGCTTCATTGGCAATGCATGATTCATTTTTTCTTAATGTTGATACAGTCGATCAATCGTCTTTAACAATAGACCAATCACAGAATCTTTCATTGATTCTATAACAATTTTGGATGTCATTCATTGAACCAACACAACTACCTTCTACGAGAAAATATGATCACAAAATTAACCTGATCAATAACACTCCTGGTTGCTCAAAAGCATATCGGTATCCCCATTTCAAAAAAGAAAAAAAAAAGAATTGAAAGACATGAGAAATAATTACTGGCAACAAGATTTATAAGAGAAGCACTAGTTCTTACGCTTCTCATCGTGTTGGTAAAAAGGTAGAATGGTTCTTGGAGGTGATGTACTGATTTTAGAAAACTCAATGTGTTCTCCATTAGAAATAAATTTCCTACTCCTTTGATAAAAGATTTGTTACATGAATTGAATGTGGTGTGTTATTTTACCAAACTAGATCTCGAGAACGTGTATAATCAAGTTTGAATGGTTGATGAGGATAACCATAAAACAACTTTTCATACTCACAATGGACATTATCAGTGGGTGATCGATGTCATTTTTTATCAAATAAAAAAGTTTGAGTGTAGACTGTCCAATGGAGTATCTTGGATTTCTGGTGTTTGGCATAGACCATCTACTACATTAAAGTCACAAAATTTAATGATAGATAGGGTCAGTTAACCCCAACCATCTGCAACATATTCAATTATAAATTCATTGAAATAATGTTCATATATCATCTATAAAAGGACTTAATTAGAAAGAGTAGTAAATAAAAGGGGGGAGTTTGTTGTTGTTCAAAATATTAAATTAAAAGAACAAAATTAAAAAGATTAAATAAGCATATTCATTCTCGAGTTTATTCATCATTGAATCTTTCATCAGTTGACATATACATCATTCATCCAATTTCTAAACAAAAGCAAATTAATGAAACAAGTATCAATCAATTCATGGCTTAATCAAACAAACATCACTCAATTCATTAAGTTCCTTACCCGCGTCCAAGCGTATATGTTTGAGAATTTTAATATTTTACCTCTTAAATTAGACAAACAAGAAATTGTTCAAAATAAATCAAACTAAACAAGAATTCCAAATAAATCAACTGCTCAATATTGCAGTCATTCAGTTATGGATGATGTAAGTATACTTTAAATGTACATATTTTTACATGTTATTTGATGAAATATGTTTCCACAACGTATTATTACTGATATTGGTATTAACAATGTTGGTACATAAATCAATTAATTTACAGCATAGGGAATCCTGATATTTATAGATTCCTTGAGCCACAAAGCATACAGAAGTCTAGAAATAAAAAAAATGGAGTTTCTGGCTTAAATACAAAGATGGACTCAAGAATCCCGACAGAGAATTTATTTGGATCCTGTTATTCATGTGTAAGTTACACATCTTTACATTTACATCTTCATTGATTTGAAAAACATGACTAATGAATTGGCTATTTTAGGACAACATTGTGGTTTGGTTTCGTTCATTGCATCGCCAGCCAAGTATAGATATGAAGACCGTAGTACAAGGGTATGATTTAAATAACAAACAATACATTATTGTTGTTCGTATAATATAACGTAAGTTACTAAGCATCTTTATTTCTAGTGCAATTAATGTTTGTAACGTACTTGGCGGTAAATCTACATTCTTACCACATAACCCACATTGGATATTTCCTAAGGTATTTAGTTCTTCATTGAAACTATTAAATTTGTTTATCAGTTGTTTAATGATTTAGCTTTGTTGAAAGTGTATGTGATTCATTGGATGAGGACCATAGATTGTGTTTGTATCACTGACTCTTAGGACCAGGTGTGAAAATGTTCTAAATATTGAAAGATCTTAAAAGTTTCATATGATGATGAGTAATAACAGTATTTTCCTATTTCAATTTTTTCAGAAAACGAGTTGTTGGACAGTCAAACAATAGAAGAAATTCACATGGAATGGTAAGATACTTTATTATAATTAAAAATCATAACTGATAGTGTATAGTGTTAGATGTACATATATAGATTGTTAGTTTTGACATTGTAAATAATATTGATGTGAATATGAATTGTATAACGTATTGTGATTATATTTACACATGTTTTTATTTTTATTAAAATACTTTGTTCTGTAATTACTTTCTATACATGTGAATATGAATTGCATTTTGGCTAGAAAACTGGTATAGGAAAAATTGGTGCAGATATAAGCATAACACTAAAACAAGTTGAACTTAAAAAAAAAAAAAAAAAAAAAAAAAATAAAAAAAATTTAAATTAAAAAAAAAAAAAAAAAAAAACACCATGTATTACATCGGTTATGGCCTTAACCAGTGTAAGAACTACATATTACATCGGTTAAGGTCATAGCTGATGTAATATGTGGCGTTGAAGAAGCTCAAATATTTCCAGCACAGGACACACTACATTTGTTTTTATAACCAATGTAGTATCTGCCTATTACATTATGTGAGTAGTCACCAAATTGAATGAGATATTACATTGGTTGTGGCTCTCAACGAATGTAGTATTTCCTCCTAACGTCTCATTTTGACATCTAGAAGACAATTTGGATGGTATTTTATGTTGGTTATTTCTCAACCAACGTATTATTCGAACATACTACATCGGTTCTAGAATCGATTTAGAAAATCTATAACTTTCTATATAGAGCCAATGTAGAATGTGTTCCAGAATCGATGTAGAATTTTTTTTTCTACTAGTGATTGTTCATCTTTTTTTTTTATCTCTTTGTGACAACGAAGAGCTAAATCCATCTTGTTGGGATTAAATGTAGTAAGTTAAACTATCATGTAATTAATATTGGTTTTCATATAAATGTCTTTAGATTTAATGTAAGTATATTGTTTCCATGCTTGATGCTTACTGTGGCTTGATCACCCATCATATGATATTTGATTATCTTTTGTAATATAGAACTGAATCAAAATATCTAATAAAAATTTGTCTTTAGGAATAAAACATGATTCACTTGTTGGCTTAAACCCTTGTGGATAAAGAAGTCTTGTTTATTTATTGTTCCACGATATGACTCCTATAAAAAAAATATCATATACATAAAACTTTCAATCACCATAACTATTTAGTAAATCAATTAATTCATCAATTTTTAGAAAACCAAAATTCTAAATAAATCTTATATTAAAGTTTGTTCATTCTACTTTTTATTTGACTAAGGATCTTTCAGACGGTCTCCTCAGTTTGAAAGATCTTCTACAAATTTTGCACACACTATATGCTTTTATATGAATTTCTTCAATAATAAAATTTTCATAATCAAGATTAGCTCTCAAGATTAGCTCTTCTATACTCAAGTTATATAATAATCTTACTCAAATTATATACATAATTTCATGTGTAACTAAATCAAATTGTAATAAAATCAACCACATATATATAATTTAGTATACCAAAATTAGAATATATTTATTCCATTTAATGAATTTTTACACCATTAAATCAATATAACATTCAGAATAGTTTTAACAATATTATTATTAGCTAATTATCAATCTCAATAACTAAATATTTATTTCTATAAAATTGCATTTCTTTTTTAATTTATCCAACATCATTATGTTTTATTTCTCTGAAGTTCTAAATCATGTATTTCTTAATACTACAAAATAATTCCTTCAAAATTAACTTTCCTTATATTCCCACGTTAACATTTAAACAAATAATCATTCAGCTTGTCAAAATGCCCTTTCCTTTAAAAAAAAAATGTTTTATTTTCTCCATATCTAATGATGACCATAATATAATCATAATAAATCAATTTTCCCTTACCTTCTTATCAATATTAACATACGTAGATCACATTCTCTCAAACTATCTTTCTCCTTCTAATGATTCTTAATTCTTTTTTCTCTAATTCTAACAGTCATATAAAACAATCACAAAAATAGTAAACTACAGGCAAACATCTCTTACCATTTTAATAAAATAATAAACTACATAAAAGACACTCCCCTCAATAAATTCCTTAAAAGATTACAAAAATAATAAGCTTCAAAAAAATCTTTCCTTACTAATAAAAATTCCGTAAAGGACCTCCCTTACCTGATTTTCAGTATTTGAACTATAAGTTTGTGCAATTTCCTTCTTGACCAAGATTTACTCATTCCTTTATCCCCTTCTAATAAAGAAATTACAATTTATTGTTATTATTTCTCTTAATTGTCATTGACGAGTAACTATGCAAATTTAAAATATTTTTAATTTGTCATTAGTACAATAAAATTGTTCACCTACCAAATTTATTTCTCCTTTGAAATTATCTATATTTTTTAACTAAACAACTTTAATAAATTTACCATTCCATTTTGTTAACCATAAACAACTTACAAAATAAATAAATAAGAACAAATAACAAACTATATATTTATATTAACATGATTTATTATTTAAAAAATTATGGATCCTTACACTAAGTGTACATAAATCAGGAAATTTCGTCTTTCTACTTTAGACTCGTTAACGTATAAAGGTACTTCCTCAAGTTCTTCTAACTTTATAGATTTGGTGGAGGTGAACATCGATTTGGAAATCTTGAACGCGATAGATTTTTTCTTTCTCTATCATCTCATCTTGTTCTAGCTCTAACTCATGTATATTCAAGATGCTAATGAGCTTTTTCATGGACATGTTGTCCAAACTTTTGAAAGTTTTGATCATTATGATCATTGTGGTCTTTAACAACCAGCCAAATTATGTAATATTTTATCAATATAATCATAATGTTTACTAAGAGACATGAGCTCATCTAATATGGTATGAAACATATTAAACATAATTTCTATGTTTTCATTTTGTTCCATACAAAATAACTCATATTGAGAAGTAAGGAGACTTAACTCATTTCTCTTTACGTTTGTGGCACTCATACATTACCATAGAGTGTCTCATATATCCTTTGTACCTTTGAATATATGTACTTTAAAGTACTTGTCTTTTGATTCAAACTCATTAACAAGATCCTTGCTTTGGACTTGGATGAGTATCTTTGCATTTACTATTTAGTCCAAAAGGATCTGGATGTTGAGATCTAAACCTGCACTTATCTAGAATCATTAGACTCTCCTAGTAAAAAAGGCTTTGCTCATAAAAATAGTAAATGAAATATGTTAAATGTCTTACATGTTACTATGTTTTATTATAAACCTTTTAATATGTGTTTTACGAAGATTTAGCTTATTAAACCATCTAATATTTTGTTGGATCAAGCAAAGGTAGTATATTGTGTCTAAGTTTAATTGATTATCTCACACTAAAAAGTCATAATCATAAATTTATTTCTTCAATCTCCCATAAGATTGAGAACTTAAGTTTATATGTGAAATATATATATATATATATATATATATATATATATATATATATATATATATATACTATACATACCCGGTAGTCAGATTCACCGGAATTCATTACGGCCCAGTCCACTACTGATTACCAATCGGCACTTTATTATGATTGATCTCAATTGACATTGATGAAACTATATTATGGTAATTCATGATTCCTAACGTAAAACATCATTATGGGGGAATATACAGCTTTTAATGACGAAGTCTTATAAATACAACCAAAGTCTGCAGGAAGTATCATCTTTCTCACAATACACTCGTACTCTTATTCCCTAAACACCTTTTTGCACTCTTACTGACTTGAGCATCGGAGAGTCTTCTGCAGGTGGACCCCCATTCGGTTCAACATCTTCAACTCGGATACCGACTACACTAGTGTGAACGACTCTCCCTCGGGTTAGGTAAGAACATTTGGCGCCTACTGTGGGGCCCTGGTAAAACTTTGCCCAGGACTACTTTCTTCTTTGTCAAAGGAATGGATCCAGCTTTGTTAAAAACTCTCCAGAAGCAAGTGGAGGGAGTTGTTCAACAGAGCGTGTAGGCTATGAGGGCAGCCCTTCATGAGAGTGAAGTCAAGGTGTAGAGCGCTCTTCACGCTGCCCTTCATGAAAGCGAGGTCAAGGTGCAAAACACCCTCCATGCTGCTCATGACAAGATGGACGCTAGGTTCCGAAATCAACAAAGGCATCATGATGAGGACATGCATGCCCTGTAAGACCAAATCATGGCCTTTCAACATAAGAGAGAGCAACCGTTCTAGGGCCCTCGCATGGACCTGTCCCCTCAGTGGGGCGGTCGGACGAACGAAGAAAGCTCTGAAGAGTCGACTTTGAGTCGAGTGCTGACCTCAAGCCGAACGACAACAGAGGCTCAGGCATCCTGATCCGGGCATGCGCGCGATTCCAGCACGTGGTTGGAGGCTCAGGGGCGAAGCTATCACAACTCTCCAAGGAACTATCACAGCATGGCCTTTAACAGGTGTCACCACCTCCGTTGAAGGAGAACCTAAAGACTCACATTGGTTGATTTCATCCCTTCACTCCGAAGGTAATGAGAGCTCGGCTGCCATCCAAATGACAGTGGCCACACATGGCCACCTATGACGGAAGCTCTGATCCTGAGGTCCACATCAAGTCCTACATAACGTAGGCAAACCTCTTTTCTGAAGACCATAGGGTCCATTGTCGCCTGTTTCCAACAACGCTCAAAGACCCCGCTCTAGAGCGGTATTACTCGTTGCCCGCCAACTCTGTTGACTCCTTTGAGATGTTGTGTGCACGATTTACGGCCAGGTTTGCTGACAGCAAGCCTACGACGACCTCATTAGCATCCCTACAGCATGTCATACAGGGGGACTCCGAGTCACTACGGCAGTACATGGCTCAGTTCACTAAAGCAACATTGGCGATACCCAACCTCCACCCCACTGTGACGATGCATGCATTAGTGGTTGGGTTGAAACCTAGCCCGTTCTTGGATACGCTCTATGCGGATCCACCACCAAACATGGATAGCCTGAGGGCTAGGGCTGCCAGATACATGAGCATTGAGGAGAATGAGGAAGCAAGGAAAAGGAAGTCCCAGCCTCATACCGCAGGAGAAGGCTCTTGGATCCCGAAGAGGATCAAACCGGGAAAGTATGATCGCTACACTCTCTTGAATGCCACCAGGGAAGTCGTATTGCGGGAGGCCTGCAACTTGGAGCTCGTCCGGCTCCCTCGCTCGAGACCATCGCATCTTGTTGCAGACCCATCTTTTAGGTGCAACTATCACAAGAACATTGGGCACAACACCGAACAGTATACAAAGTGAAAATATATTTGGCTGAGTTCAAGAAGGGGGGTGAATTGAACTTTAAAAGATTTTTCCAATTTAAAACACTGAAAACAGTTTAGTGAATAGAAAACCTTTTCTAAATCGTAATGATAAAAGATTTAAGGTGCAGTGATGAAATAAATCGATTTCAGGCACGAATAAATCGATTTATTTTGCTGGCAGAGAGCAAGTTTCAAACAGCACACACACCAGTTGAATTTTATGCAGCAGAAATGATTCTAACCAATTTTATCCAGCAAAGACAGTATGAATCAAATTAACTCACACAATTTCAAAGTAATATATCACACAGATTCAATCACACCAAATTGCACACAGGATAGAATACAAATAGAAATACTAATACTCAATTTGCAAGTTTATGTAACTGAGATATATCAAAACCAATATCAACTAAGAATGTCAAGTCCAATGCAACTATATCAAACACAGTAGTTCAGTAGACTCAATATAAAGATGATCAATACCAAAGATTCACAATCACTTCAATAGTATCACATCAACATACCAAAGACAATTTTACAAATCAGTACTGAAATACTTATTTTGGATTTCAAAAATTAAGAAGAATTAGCACTGCTACTATCAAGATCAGATTGGACAGCCACTAAGATTGAGAATAGATATTGAAATTCAATTACTACAATAATAGCAGTTTTGCAAATTATTCATAATTCAATTGGAACAAATCAGTTGTGATTTGGAGTCAAAAACAAAGACACAATCTCTGCAGAAGAATCACAAAACATATTACACTTTGAAGTTTTAATATAATATCAAAAACATATTGTTTTTTAGTTTCAGAGATGTTACAGAACCTTGTAAAGGCAAAGTTATACCCTATTCAAATCACAAAGACCAAACCCAATGAGCAGTATAGCAATTTAAACCAATTACTCTTCAGATTATCAAGAATCAATTCTATTACCAATTAATTCCAATGAGCAGCGCAAGAACAGTTTAGAATTGAAAGAGTAAGGTCAAGAAAAGCATAACAAAGTCAGTTATACTGGTTCAACCTTCCTCAAGGGCTACGTCCAGTCGCCTTTGCCCCTCAAGCAAAGAAAGTTCCACTATATCAATCAATTGTTCAATTTACAATCAATCACACAATTCATACTCTCTGTAAGAACCAAGAACCCACTGAATTGATAAACTACTCCCTACAGTCCCCCAATCAATTCAGCAAACAAACAAGGCTAAATCCTATAGCCTAAAACAGTACGAACATTCAAGTGTTTTACAGAATTACAAACAATCAACGTATGTCTTGATACAAAAGGGATCAAGAAAGGTTAAGAAAGACTCCCTAATTGGCGCGTAAAAGAGGCCTTTGCACAGTCTTGAAGAATTCCAATGGCACAGTGAATTGGTCAAGAGTGATTCTTCAAGAAAAAACCCCAATTGATTTTTGATCAAGAAATTCTCAATTACCCAAAGTGTTTTTCTCACACTGATCTCAAGAATTGACTCTCAATTTCTGTAATTCAGACTCTGGCGCACGTTAGAAACCTTGCAGTTTTTATAAAGGAAAAACCCCCAATTCTGTTTTTCACAAATCAGTTATTTAAGTTCTGCCAGACACGAATAAATCAATTTCATAAAAACTGGAATCGATTTATTTTTGTCCAGTGCAGTGTATTTCAAACCAG
>Ga0209489_107222_pt1 | contig 16821 bp, 9 predicted proteins | sample SiratrowhiteBW_FD_187527 | JGI IMG/M metagenome (GOLD analysis project Ga0209489, IMG submission 187527) | Root nodule microbial communities of legume samples collected from California, USA - Siratro white BW (SPAdes) (version 2) | ecosystem: Host-associated > Plants > Roots > Nodule | place: USA... | reverse complement strand
TTTGTTTTATTTTTTTTTTTTTTTTTCTGTTTAGTGTTACTGAAGGTAAGATCTGTTTCAGAAATAGTTCAAAGTGTGATATGTTTTTTAATTTTTCATAAAAACTAAAAATGTGTTAAAACACTAACAATTTATTTATTTAACCAATTTCTAATGATGTGTAAGATGAAAAGCAGCAGAAACAAAATATCAGTACAAGAAGAAGGAATGGACTGCAACATGTAGCAAGTGAAAGCACAGCCAAATTTTTCCTCTGTTTTAGCCATTAACTGCTTAACTATCTCCACTCCCTAGTTGTTATATTCAATAAATTCTAATTATCATTTTCTGCTAGCAATGCCATGTTTTCAAAATAAAAAATTGGTGCAGACCCAATGGCCAAACCCAGTTATATCTTCAAATTTATGACAAGCACATGTCAATGCAAAATGCCCTTCCAAAATGTCACTATTTGGCTAAAAAAAAATCGTTTTAAAGGGTCCATATGTAATTAGAAAATATCTTCTGAATATAATTTATTGATTTTATTGACTGTATTATAAACAATGGTCTTATCTAAAATATAAAAAAATAAATTCATGATCATGAACACAAGTAGTGGTCCTCCACCCTTGTCATTCTCAATTCATTTCAAAAGGGTGTCATCTCACATGGGATGTTTCAAGCAAAGGGTGTCATCTTGAAGATCACCAAAACAATCCTGAGGGACGATTAAGTCATGAAGAAAAACCTGAACTTGATATGATTACATAAAAAAAATCAAATTTTGATAGATAATCCAAAGTCCCAGTAGAAAAAATTGAATTGAATTTGATAATATAAGGTATAAAACCTCTGAGAAAGGTCCATGGACACTCATCAAAAGTGCCCAGATAGAAAAAAAAAGTGTTTTGAAAGTTCTCCAAAGAAGGAAGTTAGGGAAAGAAACAGCAGCACAAGCACACCCTTGTGTTCAATCCTAAGTATAAAGAGGAGAATGATGCAGAACACTCAATTCTTTCTGAAAACAAAGTGTTTTTCATAACTTCTTTGTATTTTCATCTAATGCAAAAGTGAGAACGGTTATGAGAAGTTTCAGAAGAGTTCTTTGGTTGTGGAAATAACTGCACTACGATCAACCAAACCAACCAATCAAGAAAACAAAGTTGAGAACAAAAGAGTGGAAACGTACCTTCGTCTTGGGGTAGGAGTTGAGCATTGGATTCAAAAACTTGAACGCAGTTCAAAGCCACAAACCCTAAGATAAGAACATGGATTAACCGCATGTTGCTGTCTCAAAGCTTCAAAACTCGCTGGGTTTGAGACAGAACCGTCCACTTTGTAATGATAACACTTTGAGAAAACAACAGGAGTTGTTAGTAGGATTTGTATGTCTGTGGTTGTTTGTGTCTGTTTGTTTAAAAAGAGGCTTTGAAAATTGAGATATTTTTTACCAATATCACCAGATAGAACATGAGCTAATTCAAAAGAGAACAAAAAAAAAAAAAGTAACAAAAAGGTTTAAGTAAGTAACATTATTGGGTTTCAATTTTGGTGACATGACTTAATCCTCGGTCAACACACGGCATTGGTTGGGACATAAATTTTGATGCTAAGGTTCTGCATGTCTCTCAGAGAGGCGGCTACGCAATTTTTTTCCAATTTTTCACTTTTCACTACACTTGCTCCAATGCATACATAGATATTCATGTTCTATCTTGTAAAAGGAAATATAATAACAACAACAGTTCTTATCAAAGGAATAATTCTAAAATGGCGTAAATAAGGGTAGAATTGTATAAAATATACGTTCATGAAAAACATATACGCAAATTTTTAAATGGTATGGATTATGAAATATCTAGAGAAAATCAATCATGTCTTAAAGATAAATCTAGAACGAGTATAATACATGCATCCTAATTTATTCTCATTGAATAATTGACCATGTTAAGTTTAAAAAAGCTTTTAAGGATGGAAAGTTTAAACGAGGAGTCTTGCTTCATTTGTTCATGTTTTTATGTCATTTCTATTACTGTAAATAAGATTGTCCTTTTAAAAGAAAAGGAAAAAGAATAGAAAAAGAAAAAAAAAATGAAAGAAGAGAGAATAAAAAGTGTATGAAGTTGTTTCGATAGAAATAAAGAATAAAAAACGTAGAGAAATAAAAAGAAAGTTTTAAAAATTTGTGAATGATTTATTGTTGTAATAGATTTAAAGAAAATATTAAATGATACATTTACAAAATGATTAAATTATTTTTATTATTATGAATTAATTTTAATAAAAAAATAATTTTAATTTTATTATTATTATTTATTTGTATCTTTTTTTTTATTATTAATTTTTTTATTCTATAAATTTATTTTACTATTATTTAGTATTTTTATTAATTTTTATTATTATTAATATTATTATAATATTATTATTTTTATTTTATTACCATTATATAAATTTATTTTATTATTACTATTGTTATTATTTTATTATTATGTATTTATTTTTTATTATATTATATAATAATTGATTATACTATATAATATAATAATTAATTAGGTCATATAACATAATCAATTATTGTAACGTATGTAATTGTTATATAATATACTCAATTATATTTACATATATGGCGTAAACGTAAATGATTATATTTTTGAGTTTGAGTTTTAAGTGAAAATATTTATGATGATGATCGAACATCGAGATGTTCAGAGTCTTTTAATTTTTATTCTATTTTATTCAATTTTTTTACAAGCCATTCCCAAAATTATAATTAACACATAATTATGTTGAAATAATATTATATTAAAATAAATAAAATAGAAAAAAAAGTTTAGAAAAAAAGTTTATTAAAAAAAACAAAAATTATCGACGAGACAAATTTATCAAAAACATTCAAAATCCGTCGGTAAATTAATTATATATAAATTTAGCAACAGATTTTTGAATTTGTCATTAATTATTAACGGATTTCTGAATCTGTCGTTAATTATCAACCGTCAATAAATTTAGCGACAGATGATATCCGTCGATAAAATCATCGATAATAATATTTTACTGACGGATAAAGTTCTATCGATAAAATTCCATCGATAATTTAACTTTTTGTTGTAGTAGTTATATTTAAAATATTTTATGATTTGTTAATTGATTTTATTTTTTAATAATTGATTAAACTAGTATGAATGAGATTCATAAACAAATTAATAAATTATCTTCTTTTTAATCTATTAAATTAAAGCGTTGGGAAATCATTGTCTCAAGTTTTTAATTGATTAACATATGTAATAATAAACTAAAACTAAAAGCATTGTAATTGATTTTCAAAATTTAATTGTAAAAGCGTCGAAAATCTATACTTTTAGGCAATCTCTCGAGACACTAGACAAATTACGATTAATTAAACAATCTGATAACTAGAAAATTATATATGAAGTTTATGTTTTTATGTTTTAATGAATACAAAAACCAATTCAATGGGTTACTCATATCTTGATTATTCTAATAATATTTTGTATAACTGTCATTTTCAGTAGATGTCTACATCATGTGTTATTGATAGACATTTTGATAAGATTGATTAATTACATAACAAAATTCAGATTAAATGTCATATTTGTGATTTGAATATGTTTTATCAATGATTTAATTGATCTAGTAGTCATTAATAAAAGTTGCAGTATACGAAAGACCCTTTGAGTGTCTATAGTTTGTTCATATTAGACTATTTAACGAATGTGTTAAACTTGTAACATGTTTGTTTAAAATAGTTAATTGTGAAAAAAAGAAAAGAAATCTTCAAGATACATATACTTTCTAAAAACAAGTTCAATAGAAAAAAAAAACATATTACATCCAAAAATGTAAAGATTCAGTCTGCTTATTTTGTGGAATGACTATGTTTGACCTTGTTGTTTATATATCTTTAAAATCTATTGTTTTCTAAACAAATTTGTTCAAATTGAATCTTGCAAATATCCTTTTAATATATCATAATTATCTTTTTAATATATTGTAAATATTTTTTAACATATTGCGAATATTTCTAAATCTTCTTTAACAGAAACAATTTGAATCACTGAAAATCTCAACTACTTCGTTTTAGTATCACGTGTTCTTTGGAACAAAAAGATTTTCTAATTATAGTTTGATTTGATTTTAGTAACCTATATTGGAAATAGTTTCTAATTATTTTCTTAACATATTTTAAGCAAAACACGAATTTAAAAGATTACAAATCCAAGCTTTCTATTTTGAACATCTATCACAAAAAAGATGAAGATGTGAAAATATTGAAAAATCCAAACCTAAATTAATTCAAGTATCAAAGGACAAATTCAAAAGGCTATATAAAGAGATTGAAGGTGATTAATAAATGTAAGAATAAGCCAAGAAATTCAAGTTGTTCAAGTGATCTTGCTCAGATATAAGAGTTACTAATCAAGTTGTTAAAGTCCATACTCTTTCGAGTTGAGTGTTAAACTATTGTAATTCTTCACATTATGAAGTTATATCCTTGTGAGTTTTTTTTGTGCTCTCTTTGAGAGTGTTCTTTATATTTCTTGAGAGTTATTAATCTTAGGGGGAGGTAAGAAAGTGTAACCTAGAAAGATGTGAATACTCATCGTAACTTGGAGAGGTGAGAACACCAGTTGTAACGTAGAGATATGAGAGTACTCATTGTAACCAAGTGCGCTAGTTAGTGAAAGCTCTTAATTTTCTTAAGAGGACTGGATGTAGCCCAAGTTTGGGTGAACCAGGATAAATTCTTGTGTACTAATCTCTTATTAGTCATGTTATTGCTCATGCTTTTGTTCTTATTGTTTAGGATTTGTTAAACAGTCTTACAAAAATATTTTTACCATACCATCTGTTAGATGATCTATTAGACGATCAATTAGATGATTTACTAGACAATTTATTTTTCATCCGCTATAAAAAAAGTCTAAGGCTCTATTCAAACCCCCTTCCCCACTTTCTAGAGCTGATTGTACATACATTTGCTACCAGAGCTAACTTCTAGGTTAGTTCTTGATAAGATAAGAGGAAACGATCCTAATAGACTATATGGACTCTAAAGTTCAAGTTGTTAGTCATCCACCCCGTTTTAAGGGAGAAAAGTCTAAATTATGGAAACTCAAGATTATTAATTTTCTTAAGTATTACAATATTGATATACTGGAGTTTATTGAAATTGGCATTCCTATTTACTTGGTATCATTGGTAAGATGCTATCAAGAAATACTTGGTCTGAAGAATAGAAATACAAATATTAGTTGAATGTCAACGTTAGGCATATTCTGATATCTGCTCTATCTAAAGAAGAGATTGCAAAAGTCCATGTCATGCCGAATGCAAAGGAGATATGGGTGACTCTAGCATTATCACATGAAGGATCCAAAGAGGTCAAGAGAAATAAACTAACACTGCTTAAACGCCAATATGAGATGTTTTCTACATAAAACAATGAGAGTGTCCAATCTATGATTGCATGGCTGTTGTTCTCAACAGTATAAGATCTCTTAGAGCTACTATCAGTCAGTATGAGATCAATGATAAGGTATTAAGTGGAAAGAGTTTTAGGTTGAGTTCAAGATGGAGCTGAATTGAACTTTCAAAATTTTTTGCAAAAGATTACTTAAAATGAAAAATGATTTTATCAATTGGATCAATTTACTGTGGTTTCAGTGGCTACACGGCAGAAAACATAATCAATTAATATTTCATTCAATACAACTCAAAAGAAAATCAATCAATTCAATTAACCATAGATTATTATGGAAAAACTAGGAAAGGAAATACTTTGTGAAACTAGACTTGGATTTTGAAGTCAGTTACGTGTGGAGAAGGTGTTAACATCCCACAACGCCCGTCCTAAGACGATACCTTTAACCAAATGAGTAAAATGAGTGTTGTTTATTAAAATGTTTATTTTTCCCAGAAAAAGAAGTATACATATAAGTAAAAACAAAAAAAAAAATTGATTTTGGGTCCGACTAGGATTGACCTTGCCCCTACGTATTTCTATCTATAATAAAAAATCAGGGTTTACGTAGTTCTTGATAAAAAAAATGTTTGTTGAGGTGTTTGATATTTTTAAATTTTTGAAAATTTTATGTTTGTATATTTTGAAAATTTTGTTATTATTTTTTTATTTTAAAATTTTGGTATTTTGAAAATTTAATATTTTCAGGAAATTTTTATACTTTTGTGTATTTAAATAAAATTTTGGTGTTGGATATCACTTGACACATAAGGCCCTCTGATTATCCGAATGAAATAACAAAGTTTTTTCAAATTAAATTTCACATGTTGCGTACGACCTTTTGGATATCTAATCGAATTATTTTAAAAATAAAGCTTAGGAATAAAGGGTGTGGGGATGAAAAATAGGTGTTGTAGGTAGTAAGAATTAAAAAGCGAAACTTAATGGGCCTTAAAAGGGTTTTTTAACAAAAAAAAGAAAATAAAAAAAGTGGGGCTAGAGAGTAAATGTGAGGGTGCAGTAAGGAATTCTATAGGGGTTATCCGGTTCGGCTTAGGTGAAAGGCATTCAAGTCATCTTAGGTGAAAAGTGAAGAGCATTCCGGTCATCTTAGGTGAAAAACACTCGGTTCGACTTGGGTGAAAGGCACTTGGCTACACTTAGGTGAAAGACATTCGGTTCAAGATTGGTTAAAGGCACACCCGGGTCAATTAAAGGCACACTCAGACAGCTAAAGGCACCCGGCTCTGCTAAAGGGCACTCGGTTTTGGGAACAGCACTCGAGCTCCACTGAAAGGCACTCAGTTCAACTTTTGTTAAAAGGCACACTCGGTAAGGTTAAAGGCACTCGGCTTAGCTTTGTTAAAAGGCACACTTGGTTATGGGAAAGACACTCGATTCAAGATTGGTTAAAGGCACTCGACTCTGCTAAAGGGCACTTGGTTTTGGAAAAGGCAATCGGCTCGGCTTTGTTCAAAGGCACACTCGATTTTGGGAAAGACAATCAGTTCAAGATTGGTTAAAGGCACTCGACACTACTAAAGTTTACTCGGTTTTGGGAAAGGCACTCGACTCGGTTTCGTAAAGGGACTCAAGCTTAGCCAAAAGGCACTCAGTTCAACTTTTGTTAAAAGGAGCACTCAATAAGGTTAAAGGCACTTGGCTCTACTAAAGGGCACTTGATTTCGAGAAAGGCACTCGGTTCGGCTTTGTTAAAAGGTACACTCAGTTTTGGGAAAGGAATTCGGCTCAGTTTGGTAAAGGCACTCAACTTGGTTTTGGGAACTATTTAAAGACACTCAACTCAATTTTGGGCACTATTTAAAGAACACTCAGCTTAGTTTTGAGCATTGTTTTAAAGCAGCAATAACCAATGTGGAAGCATAGGCGGCGGTATTGCAGAGAAGGCCCTTGGGATGGAAAGAGCGGAGCGGAGAAACTGGGTAATCACATGGCCTGGGATTCAAGTTTGGATACGATCCAAAAGCTCGAGTCTAGACCAAACAACAAATGCTTCTCTTGGTTTATTATTTCAATCATTCATTCGAACAGGAAACACGTCATTTCGGGATATTTGTAGTATTATTCTTGATATGGTTTATGGAGCCCATAGTTACACGAAGCTAACCATTGATGACAGTAATTTCTGGATTGAAAACAAAAGCTCTACAATCTAACAGTAGAAAGTGAGAATGATTAAAAAATTCAAACATTACCTATGTGCGATTATGAAATTAAATTCCGCTTTCCTATTATTCTTCTTTTCCTCCAAATTTCGTGTGGGATAATTCATGTTGATCCTTAGTGCTCTCTTTTTTCCATCCCATCCAATAGACACGGTAGTCTATATAAAATTGAATTCCTTCCCCCACCCTTTTCTATATCTGACTGTTTATTTCTATATTAACTTTCAATCAACTAAACTTTACATGGCTGGAATGAATTATGCTCTTTATTTCCAATCAATTATTTTTTATTATTTTCAAAAACAGAACAGTGAATTATTTCCAATTGTTTTCAAAAATAGTTCCAATTGTTTTCAAAAATAGAACGGTGAATTCAAATAAATTTATTTTTAATTATTTCCAAAAACAAAATGGTGAATTATTTCCAATTATTTTCAACAAATGAATTCCAAAATGAATTTTTTACTTATTCATAAAAATGACATGGGACAAAACCTTCTCTTTATGTATATGAATATATTTATTTTTATTTTTTTCTCTTTCTAAAATGATAAAAACTTAAACCATATAATTTTTTTTTACATTTTATTTTCAAATAAAAGATAATATTTTTTTACATATATTTTTTATAAAAACGATAACATCCAGACTTAATTAAGTGACTGATTTTTTTTTTCAAATTTTTTTCAAGAATTGAGTAGAAATATCTATTTTATTTTTCCTTTTGTATTATTATTTTTAGAAAATGATTTTATTTGTTCAGACAAAATGAGGTGTTGATAGTTGTCCATTTTTACTTAAATTTTGCTAGATAATTTGAAAATTGAGATTTTCATGTTACTAGAGTAAAAGATAAACGAAGAAAAAAACATACTAATTTCGTTCAGGTAGAATAAAATTAAGTGTATGGGTCTCCCTGAAGGGTCACGATTTGAAAGATTGAAAAGTGGAAAGTGAGGTCAAGATATTGTGCAGTAGCAAGTCACACGCCAAAGAGAGAAATGAGGTGGAGACCTTGCACAGCAGCGGGTCACACACCAAAGAGACATATGAGGTTAAGACCTTACACAACAGCGGGTCACACACAAAAGAGACATATGAGGTCGAGACCTTGCACAACAGTGGGTCACACACCAAAGAGATATATGATGTTGAGACCTTGCACAACAGTGGGTCACATACCAATAAGATATATGAGGTCAAGACCTTGCACAAGAACGGGTCACACACCAAAGAGATATAAAATGTCGAAACCTTGTACTGCAACGGGTCACACACTAAGCAGATATATGAAGTCGAGATCTTGTGCAACAACAAGTCACACACCAAAGAGATATACAAGGTTCAGACCTTGCACAACAGCAGGTCATACACCAAAGAGATATAGGAGATCGAGAATACATGAATTTCTTTATTTTTATTTTTGGATGATACTCTACTATTTATTATTTTGTTTGAATAAGACTGAATGAGAATGTACATACGAATGCAGAAGCCTTTATTTTTTTTCTTTGAATAAGAATTCATGGAGGAATGTAGGTAACTATGTAGAAATGCATGTATGAATGTATAAGAATCTATTTTTCATTTTTTTTGTTATTTTTATGGTGAATGAGAGTGTTATTTGTATGAGTATGCATGGACGAATGCATGTTTTTTTTTTTCATTTTTTCTATTTTATCTTGAATGACAATACAATGTGTATAAAGTAATGTATGAGATTCTACTTTTTATTTTTTTTCTAATGTCGACATTTAGAATCGAATGTTCTTTTTGAAATCGTTGACTTCATTTGATATTGAACTTTTACTTCTTGAAAATGAAGGACGTCACAAGTTTGAAGCTAACTTAATATTGAGGCATTATTGACTTTTTCCCTTTAAAACAATATTTTAATGCATGCGTTTGAATCCATAAATGGATGAAAAATGTGAGAGAGAAAATTGAAGAGGTTTGAAGGAAGTCAGGATTGCACAACCTCAATTATGTTATCATTCACATGCCCCTTTAAAAGAGAAAATTTTATGCAAGGTATACATTCAAAACAAGACTGCCCTAGATTTGGTGTATTGGGTAGGCTAAGTGAAGTGTGAGTGGCTTATTTGAAGGGTAGAATGAATAACTAGGTTTGATGAAGACTGACTGATGCAACATCATATAGAGAAAATTGTATCCCTAAAAGGGAAGAAAATGTATGAAACAAATGGAAATTGCCCTAGTTTAAATGCACAGAGGTGAAAAAAGGTGACTTGATTTCTATAAGGTGGAAAGAAAGGATTGTCCCAGTATAGGATTTTCTTAGTTGGCTTGCCCTCGATTGGCTTATTGGTCGATAAAAGCACATTCCTACCAAAGGTATTTCAATCATTCTATTTTTCATTTCATTTTTTTCTACTCGTATTGTCAGTCACATCCTTTTGTTGCAAGGTTAAGCTTTATGAAATCCTAACAATCATTCCTTGATCAATATGAAATTTATTAGGCTTGTAATGTGGTCAGGGGTTGAAAGGTTGTTAAGAAAATGATATGAGACTCAAAAATTATTTATGGATTTATCGACTCAGTAATCGAGAGGTGATACGAAATAAGTAAGTCAATAGTCAAAAGGCTTGTTGGTATGGTGTCGAGAGGTGACACGAAATAAGTAAGTCAATAGTCGAAAGGCTTGTTGATACGGTGTCAAGAGGTGACATGGAATAAGTAAGTCAATAGCCAAAAGGATTATTAATACGATGTCGAGAGGTGATACAGAATAAGTAAGTCAATAGCCGAAAGGCTTATTGATACGGTGTTGACAAGTGATATGGAATAAGTAACTCAATAGCCAAAAGGCTTATTGATATAGTGCCGAGAGGTGATACAGAATAAGTAAGTCAATAGCTGAAAGGCTTATTTATACAGAAAATTGAATACTCATGACCGCATCACTGAACATTAATAATAATAATAATATGTTTAAAGTTTTCAGGATGTTACATAAAACCCCATAGTGTATATTTTTTCCAATGTGACAAAAATGCGCAAATTGAAGTTTGAATTCATAAAAGAATAATGCAGAAGTACAAAATTGGTGTTAACATTGCACAAGATCAATATTTTTGCACACAACTCCCTGTTGTTACGAAATCATATCAAGCTTAAAACTTTTTGACTGTGTTAGAGTTGACTAGTGAAGGTAGCTCTTCCCCATCCATCCTTGTGAGGATTAATGCTCCTTCTGAGAATGCGTTCTTTACCACATAAGGGTCTTCATAATTTGATATTCACTTTCCTTTGCCATCCTTTTGGATTGATATAAATCCTCTTCACCACTAAGTCTCCTTCCTAAAACTCTCGAGGCCGAACTTTCATATCAAATGCCCTTTTTCATCCTTCTCTGGTATAATTGCCCGTGACATATCGTTGTTAATCTTTTTTCATCAATGAGGTTGAGTTGGTCATGTCGGGTTTGAACCTATTCAACTTCTTCCAATTGGGCTTCCATCAACACCCTCAGAGAAGCAATCTCAACTTCAAAATGGCGCACCGCTTCCATCCCATATACCAATGAGAATGGTGTTGCCCTTGTTGATGTTCGTACTGGAGTACGGTATCCATGCAATGTGAACAAAAGCATCTCGTGCCAATATTTATGTCACTTTCATCTTCTGGACAATTTTCTTTATATTTTTATTTGCTACTTCGACTGCTCCATTCATTTTTTGGTGATAAGGATCATATTTATGATGTTGAATCTTGAATTTGTCGCAGAGCTCGGACATCATTTTGTTGTTCAAGTTTGTGGCATTGTCGGTAATAATTCTACTAGGCAGCCCATATCTATAGATTAATTCCCTTTTTATGAATTTTGCCACTACTTTTCTTGTTATATTCGCATAGGAAGTCACTTCCAACCGTTTGCTAAAGTAGTTAATTGCTACCAAAATGAAACGGTGCCCGTTTGATGCTTTTGGTTCTATAGACCCAATGACATCTATACCTCACATAGAGAATGACCATGGTGCGGATATGATGTTCAACATTATTGGTAAGACATTGATTTTGCCTGCATATACTTGACATTTGTGGCATTTTCTCACATGTATGCAGCAGTCATTCTACATGGTCAACCAGAAGTAACCCGCCCTCAAGATCTTTCTAGCCATAGAATGTCCATTCATATGCGTTCCATTCTATCATGAATTTCTTTTAAAATCAACTTTACTTCTTTTGCATCTACACATATGAAGAGCACGATGTCGTAATTTCTTTTGTATATCACATCTCCTTTCAACACGAATTTTGCAACCAATCTTCTTAACATCTGTTTGTCATTCTTAGTGGTTCTTTTAGGATATTCTCGACTTCTGAGGTATCATTTGATATCTAAATACCAAGGCTTGTCATCTAATTCCTCTTCTATGAAATAGCAATAAACTGGATGTTTATGACTCTTCATTTTGATCATTGGCAACTCCTCCTCTTGATTTAACTCAAGCATGGATGATAAGGTGGCAAGGGCATCAACCAGCAGGTATTCTTCACAATGTGAAGAGTTTACAAGGTTTTCTCTTAGAAGTTGATAAAACAACGAGACTCAAAAATTCAATACTATGACTCTATCGTATTTACAAAATCTTGCTCGTTTTTTCGTTTAATTCTTCGATTGCGTATCTCCTTCATCTTCGAGTGGGTCTTTATATAGCTTTAGAATGATTATCATTTGAGTCTTCTATAAATGAAAATCTCTGCATTGTTGATAATCTTTTCTTTGAATTCGTTTAATGATTTCTTCAATTTATTTGAAAAATTTCCATTTCTACAGTATTTTGAACGTTGAGAGTTGTTGGTCATGTCCTTCTAGTTTCATTTGTTCAGTTTATCTCTTCTCTTATTATAAAATTGTGAGTTTCATAATTTCTTCTATTTAATTCCTCATTGCTAGTCCAAGTTCAACTTCATCATCTACTTACTCAATTTGGAAGTCTTTGCGCTATTCTTCCACTGCAAATATAAATTTCAATAAAAATGATTAATTGAGTTCATTCATAATTAATTTCAATTCAAGTACAAATTCAAACTTTCTTATCTCAATTATTCCTACGTGTTAATTCATATTTAAAAATTTCCTAAATCTTGCTTAATGTTGAGTGTTGAAGCAATTTGAATATATTTCAATTACATATTTGAAATTTTAAAGAAAATGTAAGCACAAAGGTTAAAGATATCAATGTGGTTATAAATTGTTTGTCGTAGTAACCCAACTTTTGTACCATCATCTAATCATTATATCATCTAATCCCTTCAATCTAGCATGATCGTCTTTGTATTAAAACTTCAGGTGTGTATTGTCTGATCAACTATACTTCAAATGTGTATCGTTTGATCGTCTATGTATTTGTTATCATCAAAACTTATATTAATCTTATGATATTGTCTTTGGAATTATTTATTCCATTGACTTAATAGACAAAACAATGTTGAATTTTAACTCCATTCCTAAATGTTTTTGTACATAACCTATTAATACAACTTGTTATTTACAAATCAGAATTTGCATTAGACACTTACTAAAAAATATTCCATATGAATTATGGAAAGACAAGAAATCCAACATATATTATTTTCATCCCTTTGGTATTCGATGTTTTATTTTGAATGCAAAAGATAGGTTGGCGAAATTTGATTCTAAGAGTGATGAAGGAATTTTGCTTTGTTAGTTAGACACATCTAAGGTTACTAAGTTTTCAACTATAGAACATCTATATTATTGAAGAGGTTATCCATGTAAGATTCAATGACTTTAAGTTTGATAATGAATTATCATAGCCAAGTGAATTTGTTCACTTCCATGAACCCAAGAGTAATGTATTAAAAAGTAAGACAAGAACATTAGATCGTTAGAAGTGCACTAAGACATTCAGACGAACTTACCTAACAATCTATCTAGTCAATCAACTAAAGAAAGAGAACCATCTGGCAGGAATTCAACTCTATTAAAATATCATCCTAGTAATGCTATCAAAGGAAATCACAAGGAGTCACTGCAAGATCTAAGCTAAAAAATTGAGCCTAGAAATGTTAATGAAGCACTAGATGAAGAAAGTTGAATTAAGGTAATGTGAGAAGTGCTGGAACAATTTGAGAAAAAATGAAGTTTGGATACTTGTCAATCCCATAAGAACAAAGTTGTAACCAAATATAATTAGGTGTTCAAGAACAATTTGGATGAATAGGGTAAACTTGTGAGAAACAAGGCTAGAGTAGTAGCCAAGGGGAACTCACAACACGAAGGTATAAACTATGCTAAAACTTTTGCTCATGTAGCTTGTTTAAAGGCCATAGGATTTGCTATCATTTGTTGCATTCAATAAAATGAAGCTATATCATATGGATGTTAAAAGTGTTGTATTAAATGACTCCACTAAGAAAAAAGTGTATGTTCAACAACACCCTAGTTTTGAAAGTTCTACTTTTCCAAATCATGCTTTCAAATTGAGCAAAGCTTTGTATGGACTCAAACAAGCTCCTAGAGCATGGTGTGAGTGATAGATCATAAGTTGCAACTTGTTTTCCAAGTAAACTAAGTTTCTCCCTATTGCAATATGTGGTCAACCTTGGTTGAATCGAAAGAACACATACTGATTGAATAAATTATTTGTTATCTTTTTTTAACAAATTAAAGTTGGGGTTTTTTAAAGAGTTCTAATATAAAAAGAGCAGACCATCTAATGAAAAAATTCTATAATATAAATATGTTATAAGACACATGTTGAAATTGTTTTTTCAGCATAGAAAAGAAGATTGTTGAGACCCTAGACCATTCGACAATGTGTTAATCTTCTAGGCAGTTTGTCAAGACACTAGATGGTCTATAACCTATTAGATGATCTAATGACCAGAAAATCTTATGTCCAATTTATCTTTTTATGTTTTGATGATAACAAAATTTAAGTCAATAAGCTACTTGTTTCTTATTATTCTAACACTGTTTGGTATAACTCATGTTTTTAGTAGACCCTCTAAAAGTCTATAACATGTGTTCATGATACATTATCTGATAAGGTTGGTTGATTACATAACAAAATTAAAATTGAATGTCCTATTTGTGATTTCAATATGTTTTATCTATGATTTAAATTATCTAATAGATGTTATTAAAAGCTGCAATATACACTAGACCCTTTAAACATCTACAGTTTGTTCATGTTAGACGGTTTGATGAATGTGTTAAACGTGTAACTAGTTTGATTAAAATAGTTAATTGTGAAAAATAAAATCTTCAAAATACATATACTCGCTAAAAACGAGTTCAATCAAAGAGATATTACATCCAAAAATGAAAAGATTTCAATTTGGACATTTTGTGGAATGACTATTTCACCCTTTTTTTGTATACCTCAGAAAATCTATCTTTTCCTAAACAAATTTGTTCAAATTAAATATTGAAAAAATATTTTTAATATATTGCAAAAATATTTTTAATATATTTGTATATATCTAGATATTTTTTAACAGAAATAATTTGAATCATTGAAAATCTCAAGTACTTTATTTTAGTATCACGTGTTATTTGGAATGAAGAGATTTTCTGATTATGTTTGATTTTTTTTTACTAACCTATATTACAAATACTTTTGAATTAGTTTCTTAAACAAAATCGAAGTAAAAACAAATTAAAAGATTGTAAATCCAAGCTTTCTATTTTGAGCATCTGTTATAAAAAAAAGATAAAGATATGAGATGTTGTAAAAATCTAAACTTAACTAATTCAAGTACTAAAGGTCTTTCCAAAAGCTATATAAAGGGATGGAAGGTGATGAATGAATGTAAGAACAAGCTTATCAATTTAAGTTGTTCAAGTGATCTTGCAGAAATTACAAGAGTTATAGTGAGTGTTTAATCAAGTTGTTAGAGCGTATAATCTTCTGGGTTGAGTACTTAACCATTGTAATTATTCACATTGTGAAGTTGTACCCTTGTGAGCTTTCTTTGTGTTTTCTTTGAGAGTGTTCTTTATGTTTTTTAGAGTTCTTAATCTCAGGGGGAGGTTAAGAAGGTGTAACCTAGAAAGGTGTGAATACTTGTTGTAACTTGGAAACGTGTGGATACTTGTTTTAACCTGAAGATATAAGAATACTCGTTGTAACCTAGAAAGGTGAGAGTTCTCATTGTAACCAAATGTGTTGGTTAGTGGACTCTCTTAACTAATTGTTTAAGAGGACTAGATATAGCTTGACTTTGGGTGAACTAGGACAAATTATTGTGTGTTGATCTCTCGTTACTTTTGTTGTTGCTCATGCTTTGATTTTTATTGTTATAGATGATTTAGGATCTGTTCATCCCCTCCTTTTGGAGTCGAGTGTACCTACATTTAATTGTGAATAATCGATTAACACCTTGTGTAATTGATTAAATATGTCGGTATCAATTTCTATAAGTGTTTTTGAACTCTCTAAATATAGCATTTAACTCAATGCTTTTAACAATAATACATACGATCAAAAGCAATTTGAATTGAGTTTTTCTATGTATATTCATACTCTCGTTTGTGCTAACTAGATTTGAAAGAAAAGACAACCATGTTGTGTTGAACCTTGTATGTGCTTTTATTGTGATCAATCAATAACATTTTTCTTTGTATTTTTGTTGTTGTTGAAGTGTTTCAGTTGTTGTTTCTTATTGATCAAGAGATGATAAGACATATCCTCTTATGTGGTAAAAAGTTGATAATGTTGATATCCTTTTGGTATCGAGAATTATTTTGGTTGATGTCCTCTTGAACGTGTTCAAAAGTTTATTGGTTTGTAAAAACTTCTTCAAGATAGTTGAACCAACTATTTTAAGGTTGAATATTTGAGATTAGATGTAGGATCTTCTTGATTTGAACCAATATAGTATTTCTAGTGAAATCTTTATTTCCTTATCTTCTTTTATTTTATATTTACTACTTTTTAATTGTCGTCATAAATAAGAGTTTCATAAGAAAGTTTCTCTCTTGAAAGTAATAAAACGGATTGGATTAGTTTTAATTCTTGATAAATCTCAAATTCAGATTTTATTTTTATTTTTTTCTCAATCTTTTTAATTATCTCTTATTTATTAATATTAGTACGTTGTGCATACTTTTCACAATTTTAATGATTATATTAAGATATATATATATATATATATATATATATATATATATAT
>Ga0209489_107220_pt1 | contig 16829 bp, 8 predicted proteins | sample SiratrowhiteBW_FD_187527 | JGI IMG/M metagenome (GOLD analysis project Ga0209489, IMG submission 187527) | Root nodule microbial communities of legume samples collected from California, USA - Siratro white BW (SPAdes) (version 2) | ecosystem: Host-associated > Plants > Roots > Nodule | place: USA... | reverse complement strand
AAATATTTATATATATATAAAAAATATATATATATATATATATATATATATATATATATATATTTAATATACACAAAATATGTATATATTACTTATAATCCGCCTAAAAACATATACTAGTCCATAAAATATATAAATTAATGATACATATATTTACTGTATTAGTTGTTCATGTACTTATCTAGAATATTGGGTTTCCAAGAAAATATATACAAATATATTTTACTAGTTAGAAATACACAAAAAGTTTTTCAGTCTTGTCTGACCTTGTTATTATTTATAATACTCATAATACAAGAGTGAGTTATAATATCATGTAACATGTACTTATTTCAGTCATACATTATTCTAACTATAGAGAACAATATAATAAATTATACATTAATCTTTAAATGATTTCTTAATTATATTTTAATAATTTAAAATAATTTTTCATACTTAATATATTTTAAAATATTTGAATTAAACATGTTTTACACTATATATATTAAGATATGACTCATCAAAAACATATTGAAAAATTCATGCCAACTTTCTATGTTAGGATAATTCGTTGCCCTTATTTTGTAATAATTTGATATACAAATCTCTTTCAATTTATCACTTGTGATACCTTAATGTGTGTGATTTAGATTATCAATGAAATTAAGATATCTTTTTTTTATAATGATTCTTGTGTTTAATAATATAACCTTTAGAGCCACACTACTTCCAATTATCACTCATTACATATCCATAAAGAGTTATAATATTACACTAGGTATCACATATATAATTATCATATGCCACAATATCATACAATTATTCACCTACAAAATACATCATCAACATATAGTACCATTACATGCATTTTCATCACATCACATTTATATAAACATATATACATATCATGTTGTAATAATGCATATCATTATTTAAACACAATACTAATAAATATGTACATTGCTTGAGTGAACTCATTAATATGAGTTGTCTAAGGCATCCTAAATTATACTAGGAAGCTAAATTTGTAGTATAGCTAACCTTATTTATCAAAGACTGCTCAATGTTCTCTTAAAAGAGTTTAGGAGTTTTAATGAAATAATTAAATTTAATAAAATATAAACAGAATTTTAAACAGATTAGATAAATGCAAGTAATAAAAATTAATCCGACCTCTCTTCAGCTCTCCCAAATCTCTCAAAAACTCTTAAATAAAATTTGAATTACATGTGTGGGTTAATTAGACCGAGATTTTTGCATCTATTTAACATTTTGAACACCTCACAATCGTGGAGCATCTCGCCGAATACACAATATGCTAAACAACTACAATTACCCACTATGAACAACAGTATTATTCCGACTTGAACATCAGTCTATAAATTCCAGAACACAATCCAATCAGTATTGATTCAATTACTAAATCAATCCAAATATTAAATCTAATATTTAAATTAAAATAACAATTGAGTATGTAATTATGGAAAGAATTACAAAACATGAACCTCAGGATTAAGAAACAGGAGAGCACTTGGAGATCGGATTGAACAAAATAATTATATTTAATTATCTATTGTCTACTATGATGTCTCTCCACTCTACCAAGAGGGCCGTATTTAAAAAAAAATAACATAAACATGAAATGACTAAATAGCCATCCATAAAAAATCTGCCCAAAATATCCAGGTTTTGCCTTGCTATCTAGCCTTTGTGTACTGAATTCAAGTATAATTTTAATCACTTTCCAGTTTGAACTTGATCTCGACCCTTAAATAACATTTCTAGATCTTTAAGTTATCAGTAAAACAAAACAAGAATAAAGTAAATCCGAGTTTTGTGGCAAAATTTATGGATAAAATACGAAACACACTCAAATATGTTAAAATTTCAAAAATTGTGTCAAAATAATAACAAACTTTTAACTAAAGCCTAATTGGCCCAATTACAGCAAAATAGTGTAAAACCCTAACAATTACTAACTGATTTATCTTTATTGTTATCATTATACAATCAGAAAGTGGTAAAATAAATAAGTATCACTCATCTCGCTTGAGTGACGTGTTCCCTCTCATAGAGGAAGAGTTGCACATCTAAGCACATCTTATTGTTTGAGTAATACTCGCTTTAAAGAGAGAGAACTGGTTTGGTCTCTCTCGCTTAAGCATTCACTTGTCGTCTAAGCGGCCATCATGCTCTCTTATCTCCCAAGTTTCACATCGACGCTTCAATGAAAAAACTTCTAGTATAATCCAACAAGTTTTTTGAAATAGCAAATACATTGCTTTCTCAACACTAAACACATTTTCACTTAAGTGAAGATGTAGTTTCATGATCTATCATGATTTAGAAACTCCATACACCACCTCTACATCTCAACACTTGAGCAATCTCTAGTTACTTGAGTAATGCTTGTTCTATAAGAGATAAAATTATTTATGCATATCTTTAGCTCAAGCCTCAAGTCATAGCTTGAAGATGTGCTTTGTCACTTAAGTATCCATATTTGTGCTTGAACAATATTGAATGGTGCACAAAATGATGACACACCGCTTTAGCGTTGGTTAATCGATATTAGTCCAAAAACATAAATTTTATAAAATATATGTATAAAAAAAAATAAATATATATATATATATATATATATATATATATATATATATTTATATTTTAACATATACACTATTTCAACACCGATACAATTAAGTTCAATAAATGGTAACAAATTAACTCTCCTTACTTAAAGATAATATACATTATAATAAAATTGTTTCTCTACATTTTCCAATATCCAATTGTAGTCTAAGATTCTTCTTTTGCATTGAATTCTTCATATTCAACAATATCATTGAAAAAAAGTTTATTTTAATTTAAAATAGTGATTTTAAGTTAATCCAAATAGAAGTTATTCTTTTTAGTCCTTTCAATTTATAAACTCGTCTCTTCCCATGATAAAATAACCATATTCAAGTGTTGAATTTTTTATAACGACATTCCAATACTCTAATTTAACCTTCTTTATTTTACAATTATTTAGCTAAACTTCTAAATATTATTTATGGGAAATATTGTATATTTAAAATTAATTTTAATAATTTTAACGAATTAGTGTTATATGATAATTATCATGTCCATATCAAAGTTAGTAAGCCCAAATTATTGATCCACTTCCATATGGATAATATTACTGTTCTTCACACCTCTTTTTACGTTAAAAAGACACCCGTAAGATCAGGAAGGACAGAGTTGATTTACGTTTTGTAAGCTGTGATGTGTAAGCAACGAGTGATAATGTCATGAAATTGGGTAAAATGTATAACAAATAAAAAATGGGTAAATAAGCAGTTAGGTCTTTCAATATGTAAAATATTGTTTTAGTCGTTCAAAAAAAGTGTAAAATATTGTTAATTTAATTATTGAAAGAATAAAAAACTTATTTAATCCGTAATTATAAAAAGTGCGACAATTATGTTAAATTTCACGATTTTTTTATCCTTGACTAAATTAATGATATCTCATACATTCATATACTTAATTAATCATTTACTCAAATTTAATGATATGAAAAAAACTTGAATGGTAAAATTTCTAAAAAAATGATTGTTCGATAATAAAATATACATACTTAAAAGTTATTTTAAATAAATTAGTAAACTTTGAAAGTAATTCAAAATAAAAATAAAAAGTAAATTTAGATTAATTTTTAAGCTGATAATAAAATATATTTAAAGGGATAAAATTGAAATTTTGTGATTATTAATTTAAAACATTAAACTATACTTTATATGTTTTAGTGAGGTCTGAATCTAAAAGGAATGAAAGTCAGGATTAAAATAATAAATTTGCTTAAAGTATTTAGAAAATTTAGAGAAGCTTGAATAATTAAGTTAAAAAATGTACTCACTCATTCAGATTTTATTGAAGTTAAGCAAATAGTATTAAATTGAAAAAAGTTTTTTCAATAGCTTGAAAATTTAATTTACGGATCTTTTACTCAATCTTTGAAAAGTTCTACAAATTTTGCTACTTTACCTTTTTGCAATTGTACCTTATTTCACATATTTTTAACTTAACGACATTATCGATCGATTTATGTATACTTATTCATTTTTAATTTTTTAAATTAAATAAATAAATTTTCTATTTTTTAGTATTTTTTAATATGTTTACTTCAAAAATAATTTACGTTTTAATAATAAATCTTATTTAATTCTTAAACAGGTGATTTTTGTAAAATTATTTATTTTTAAAAGTATATTTATGGAATGTGGGAAAGTATTCTTAGAATAAATGTGAAAGAGGGAAAAAAAAAAAGAGCTTTTGAGTCAAAATTTGTTTACCCTAACCCCCAATTTGCTCTTTCTCTGTTTGCACAGCTTGGTTGTGAGCAGAGAGACATGAACCCGTTAACACTGGTGAAGCGCACTCAGAACATCAACGCCAGAGAAGCTGCACTCGGAATTGGCGAAGAAGCTTCGTGGCACGCCAAGTACAGAGATTCCGCTTACATATTCGTCGGTGGCATCCCCTTCGATCTCACCGAGGGTGACCTCCTCGCCGTTTTTGCTCAGTACTTCTCTTCGCTCTTCCATTTCAATTCATCAACTCTTTTTATTCTCTTAACATTTTTTTTTTAAATCTGAGCGATATTTTGTAATTACTCAGATATGGGGAGGTTGTTGATGTAAATCTAGTTAGAGACAAAGGCACCGGAAAATCAAAGGGTTTTGCGTTCCTTGCGTATGAGGATCAACGAAGCACAAATCTTGCTGTGGGTGGGTCTCTATTTTCTGGTTTTGGTTTTTAATGGACACAATGGTGAATTGCGTTGTGATTTTTTTTTTGTGTGGCTCAGATAATTTAAATGGGGCTCAGGTTTTGGGGAGAATTATTAGGGTGGACCATGTTGACAAGTATAAGAAGAAGGAGGAGGAGGATGAGGAGACAGAGCGGCAGAAGAGGGAGGCGCGTGGCGTTTGTCGTGCGTTTCAAAGGGGTGACTGTACTCGTGGAGCTAGCTGCAAGTTTTCTCATGATGAGCAAGTAAGATAACCGTTTTATGATAATGTTACTGAGTATTTTTTTTTTTTTTTATTATTATGTTGTGTTTTTGGATATGTAGATGCTAGTTCTATTAGCTCATGTGACTTGAAAACTTGGGAGTTAAGGTTTATAGTTTGTGAATCTAATTTTAGTGTTCGTATGCAGTGTTTTTTGGCTTATTGGAATTAGATATTTATTGGTCTCTGACACTTTGATATTGTTGGTTGTAGAGCATACTGCACCCAGAACTCGATTTTTTTAGGCTGTGATATGTTGTTGTTCACATAAAGTCTAATATGTTAATTTTTTATTAGATGCTATGACCTTGACAGCAGGCACGTCTAAGCTTTTTTGATGCTCATTATGGGTTTATTAGAGGGTGTTTCTTGGTCATACTTGCAAAGGGAATGGGTTTTCCTTTTTTTGTTGACATATATTCTTTTGTCATTCTTTTCTGTTCTGATTTGTGTAGCCTTAGGATGATTTATGATCCTCTTATTGTTTACACTATAATCTCATTTTTCAATGGAATTTTGTTTATGAAAAAGTGGTCTTGTTCTCTATCAAGACTTGCTTTGCCTCTTCCTCTCTCAACTTTTTCACTTGGAGTGACTGAATCTCCAACCCTATCATCACTGAATGCTGCATATCTGACCACCAATTCTAGTAAAAGTCCTGCTCAAATCAGTTAGACTTCAGTTAGCGATGATCTCTAATTTCATTTTAGCAAAGTTTCACTTGATACCTTCCCCTTGTTTGATAAAACTAATTCCAGTCTTAACAGAATTGGAATTCTGGAATTGAATTGCATCTAAGTTTTGATTATGATTCAACGATCAACATTATTGGGTAGATAATGTCATACCTTCCTGAATGTTATTATAGAATAAGGCGCATTGTTGAAAACATGGAAATAAATGGAAGTCTGGCGTTGTTTGATGAACCAATGTTTTGAATGAGTATTATATATGTCCTGACTGTAATGTAAAATTGTAATGAGTCCAAGTTGATATTTGATAAAGTTTGTGCGTTTGCTCATTGTAATGTATTAATGGTTGATACGGCTTAAGTTCTAATGGGAAATCTGCATGTGTCTTTCTGTCATCCTGCTATTTAATTATTGAGTACTACACTTTCATTACCCAAGAAATTCTTAAATGACTGAATATCTCTCTATTTGTAAAGTTTACATTCCTTCATACGGAATGAATATGCATTATACGGAAACTCCATTTTATTATAAACTAGCTTCTTGGGATTTCCTCCCTCTTGCTATTATTGTTAGCATCATCAAGAAGTACTTTAGACCTCCACTATCAAATTTGTGATATTAGCAGAAATTTAATTATTAAAATTAAAGGGAGGGCATTTTAATTTAAATATATCTTATGAAAAAGTATTGTAATTTGCTGCCTCTTTATAGTCCTGGTTGTCCGTTTTGAATTATTTCTCCTCCTTTCTTATTTGTCTATAGTTGTAGTTTTGAAGTTGTGTTGTAAAATGTGCTAAATTTTGGACTAACATCTTAGATACAGAGGGTTTATGCAGCTACCTTTTAATGTTTTGACTGTCTTTGTTGCCTTTATCCAGAGAGCTGCAAATACAGGTTGGGGTCAAGAGGAAGACAATCCAAAATGGGGTCACGACAAATTTGAGGGTCCCAGAAAAGAGAGAAGATCTGGCAACAATCACTCAAATCACAATTCGGAAACTAGAGACAGAGATTCACGTTCTAGAGCCCGTGGCAATGATGCTGGATTAGACAACCAACCTAAGAGAAGTGATAGAGAAGGGAGGACAAATCGGTGGCATGATGACGATGATACATTTAAGGGAAGAGAAAATAACAGTAGAAGAGAAGAGAAGGGATCAAGAAGGTATGGAGATGATGAATTTGAACATAAGTCAAGAGAAGAGCGGTATAGGAGAGAAGAAAAAAAATCAAGAAGGGATGATTACGATGGTATTCCTGAGCCAAAGGATCATCATCGAAGGGAAGACAAGAGGTCAATAAAGCCAGATGATGGTGAGTTTGAACCCAAGTTGAGAGATTCGAACATTAGGGAAGATAAAGGATCCCGGAGGAAGGAAGAGGATGATTTTGTAAGCAAAAGAGAATTTCACAGTAATAGGGAAGACAGGAGGTCTAGAAAACACAGTGAAGATGAATCTGCACCAAGGTCAAGAGAAGATTATGATAGGAAGCTAGATAACAGGTTATATAGAAATGATAGTGAGCGACCAGAGTCAAAAGTAAGACATGATTTTGAGAGGAGAGAAGAGAAAAGGTCGAGAAGGTAATGAAAGTATCGAGGTAGATACGAGCATGTCATTCCCTTGTTGTGGAGAGAACCTAGTTTTGAAGCAAGTTGAAATCATTTGATAACCTGAATGTGATTCAAAGCTTCTAAAATTTCTAAGTTCATTTTGTTTGTCTTATGATTTACACTGCTGCGAGCAGTGATAATCTTACTTTTGCTAGTTTGATAAATATTTTAGTCGGTTCATCTCCAATACCAATGCTCATGTATCATTAATTCAAAACATTTGGCCTGTCTATCAGTGATGCATTCTTCTCTACATACAGCTAGCAAAAAGCGAAATGGTTTGGCATATCGAAGCTCCCAATTTTTACGCTTGATTGTGGGTATTTGCATTTATTTCCATTCCCATTTTAAAACGATTTAGGAACTCCACATAAATTAAGGACTTCATTGAAGGATAGTCGAGTCCATCAGTGCTGCATTCTTTGATAATTCGGTTCATATTCTCCCAGGGGCGAAAATAGACATGATTCACAAGATATATATGAAAATTTGACATTAATTGAAGCACATTATAAATATTTCGCAGTCATAAATTTGTAGTTTCTCCTTCTCTGCTTGAATCCATCTTTGACAAGTGTGCAGGAGCACGATGTTGTCCTTTTGTTATGTTGGTATGTGTACCGTTATGAGTCTCGTAGCCGTCCAAGAACAGAATAATAACCCAACACAAGCTCATGGACGAATCACCCTCTAACCGACGTAACTATACCCAAGGCAACAAATCTGTATCAGGACAGCCACATACCGATAGGATCAAGGCAGGATGAGAGGAGTAACCCAAGTCCGCAAACCTTGATCTGATCGTCGATCGATCGCCTTGTGGCCGAACTAAGCAAGGCTAAGAAACAAATTCCGCAGAAATTTCAGGGGAACTTATTATGTTATCAAAAGAACTGAATAAAAACAGAACAAAGGGCATCCCTTCCTCAACTTTCTTGCATCTTGTGAAGAGGCCCTTGACTAGTACTGGAAAACCTCTTCCCCATGCTTGAAGAAAATTTCTCTATAAGTACCACGTGAGAGGGGACAATTGAACTTTCTTACATCAAGTCCAATTGAACATTCTGACATCAAGTCGCTTAACACTTTAAACCAGAAGCTGGTACATCTTGCTTGACATTATACAATCCTCCAATCCATTGTAATAAGAGAAAACACGCGTACGTAGTTGTATGTTTTACTCTTGAAATCCAAATACTAAACTTGAATTTAAAAGGCCTAAGTTAGTTTATAAATGCTGATAGTCACAATTATCAAATTTACCAAGTTTAATAATCCACTTTATTTCCCTCATGCAGATGTGAATAAACAATTTGATATAAGCCATACAAAGAAAACGAAGAGTTGCTTAAATAAATTTGTCGATCACAAACTGCAACCATTTTAATATTAATCTAATATCCAGTTTACACATTTTCTCCGAGGAATGATAGACTTGTTTCTGGATATAACAGATACTGACACGATATGACTAATATCATTTTGAGAAAGGAGCAGCTCCAGCTGTGAAATACAACTATGTTATCAGTTCCTTCCCAATATATTATCCATTAGTTTTCCAACAGAAATGAAAGAAGAACCACCGGTAAGGACAGCTTTCCTGGCCTTCTCTTTCATCTCTATCACGTTCTTGTGTACCACATTATCTTTGTCCATCAATTGTTTCAGCCCTTCCTCTATCTCCTTTGCCGTTACAAAACCACTGCTCCGTCTATAGTTCAGTCTCAACTCCACTGCTAATCCATATTGCCTCACCAACCAAAATGCATTCAACTGCTGTTCTGCATAGATAGGCCATGCCAATATTGGTACCCCAAACCACAAGCTCTCCAAAATAGAGTTCCACCCACAATGAGACACAAACCCCCCAATGGCTTTGTGGGCCAGAACCTCAACCTGGGGTGCCCATCCACATATCATTCCCCTACCCTCCATCCCTTCTAAGAAACCTTCTGGTAAGGTTCTGTCTACATTGTCTGCAGTTGGTGGAGAACGCATAGCCCACAAGAACCTAACTCCACTACTCTCAAGTGCTAATGCTATTTCTCTTGTTTGAGATGGAGCAAACCCTCCCATGCTCCCAAAGCAAAGAAACACCACAGAGGAAGGTGGCTGCTCATCTAGCCACTTCAATATTTTGTCATGCTGGGCTTGATCCAAATTTGGGTTAGGCTGACCCTCGAGATCAATCAAAGGACCAACACAATAAATTGGAGGTGCTTGACTTTGACCATCAGATAATGCATCAATAGCATACTTCTCCAAATCTGAAAAGGAATTAACAATGATCCCTTTGGTGTCCAAGAACCTCTGAGCAATTTTGTAATAGGCAGCATATCCACCATCTTTGTTGAAAGCAGCATCAGGAAAAACACTTGGAGGAACTGGATCCGGGAAACCGGGAATCAACAAGGCAGGCTCAGAGCTATTGAACACATCTTCTATCTCACGGTTCAGAAGGGAGAGCATAAAAGCTGAAAATGCAACATTTGAAGTCATGAACATGTAAGAGGGGATGCCAAGTTCATTCCCCACATCGACCATGGATAAGCAAAAGAGATCTAGGACCAACCCAACAACTGGTTGTGACTCAGAGCTAGGATGGGATGATAAGATGTTTTGTATGGTGGCTTTGACATGGGGTTTGAGGCTCTCCATGAAGGTACATATGTAGTGTTCAGGAGACTTGGAAATTAGATCCTGTGGAGGAAGTTCTACAAGAGGGAGATCAATGAGATTGATGTGAGGTTGTGAGGCTAAAGCTGATTTGATGTAAGAGTCTGAAAATGGAGTTAAATGGAACTTGATGCAGAGAATTGTGACTGAAAGATGGTTGTCACGGTTGGTAAGAAGCTGAGCAAATTCGAGGGATGAAGTCAAGTGGCCAATCCCTGGTGAGGGAACGAAGATCAGCTCTACGTTCTTCTTCATCTCAGTGCTGAGAGAACAGTGTCTGGACTTGGATTGAGGCCTTTCCCTGCTGGCTTTCAACTTTTATCACGCCACTAGGAGGTATTTAATTTCGTTAAGATAACGTATATATGTATTGAATGAAATAGACTTTTCTCTAATATGTGGAAGTTTGATATAAAACATGTAGTCTTTCAAAACATGTAGTCTTTAAAAATATAAATTTAACATAACCAAAATATATACAATAAGAAAAAAGTTATTTAGAGGCATATTTTTAGTTATCAAACAAAATGGTTACTAAATGTCACCAAAACAATCACCAAATTAGATTTTGGTTGCTAAAGTAATTACAAAATAAAAGTAATAATTGAATTTAGTGACTTATTAAAACATGATAATTGGTATCTAACATTAGCTACCAAGGTTTTACTCATTTATATAATTAGTTTCTAAATTAGTCCCTAACTTAATCAGATACCAATTTAGAATCTAATTGTATAAGTGATAAAACCTTGGTAGCTAATGTTAGATACCAATTATCTTGACCTAATTGATTATTAAATTTAATCATTATTTTTATTTTGTAGTTATTTAGTAACCAAAACCTAATTTTACTAGTAGAAAAATAAATTTCTATGACAGGATATGATGTGGGTTAAAAAGGAATTGGTGTAAACAAAAAGCGCGATGACAATTTTGTAAATATTTGAAGAGCTATTATGTCGGTTCACACAAACCCAACATAATATACCATATTCTATGTCGGTTCCAAAAAAAACCAATGTACGAAAAGACTGGAAAAATAAAAATTCAAAAATTGAAAACTTTGTAATGGCGATTAAGATACTACGCCGGTTGGGAACTCCCAACCAATGTAGTATGTAGTAATATTACGTCAATTGGAAGCTCCCAACCGACGTAGTATCTTCCTTGTGGGTGCGACAATGAATTTGGGGAAAATTTGGTAAAGTTTAGTCACATATTATGTCGGTTTGGAGCTCCCAACCGATGTAATATGTTCCCAAATTCACTCTTGCTCTTTGGAGCTCCCAACTAATGTAATATGTTTCCAAATTCACTCTTGCATGCACGAGGGAGATACTACGTCGTTTGGGAGCTCCCAACTGACGTAATATGCCTTCTCGAGTTTAAATTAAGGTTAGATACTACGTCGGTTATTGAGTTGTAACTGACCTAATATCACCTATTTTAACATTTTAGCTACTGTTTTTCTATTACGCTTTGCCTCCTTCATTTTCACTTTCGAGCGCTCTGCTGATTTTTTTCCTTCGCTTTGCCATTTTTGTGCTCAACGTTGTTTAACGTGCCTTCATTGACTTCATTTACTTCATTTCCTCCATTGCGTTCATGGTTTCATGTTGTGGGGTTGGTTTCACGAGGTGCCGCTTTTTCTTCTCACTGGTTTTCATTTGTATCTTTGTGTTCATTGGTTTTGCTAGGGTTCTGTGCAAGCTCCGTGGTTGTCTCGGTTGAGTTTTGTCATTTGATGTGTGAGCCTTTCTCTGTCGCCGTGAATGATTGGTTCGACATCCCTTACCGCTTCTCTTTGCAAGAGGTTAGCAATTTTGTAAAATTCATTAAAAATAGTTAAAAATCTATTTTTGGCCAAATTTTTTATCAGTAACTTGATTTAGTTTATATTTGATGGTATATTTCTATAGATTTATTATAGATTTAGGATTTCAAAAATTTAGGCGAAAAAACTTCAAATAACCATAACTTTTGATAGAAAGCTCAGATTAGTCGCTTCAAAAATGAAAGTTGCTCGAAATGATACAACGAAGCTTGTGGGCAATACCCGAAGGGGATTAAAAATCCAAAATTTGTTTACTATTTTTTAGTATTTTTCACATCTTGTTTTTTATTTCACCTATCTATATTTGTAAAAAAATTATGGAAATTGTTGTGGTGTTTCCTTGTATGGATCAGAGATTTATCAAAGAATTCAGGAAAATTCTGGAATTTTTTTTAAAAAAAATAGAGATATTATGTCGATTGTGGGCTCCCAACCGACGTAATAGGGTAGATACTACATCAGTTGAGAGCCACAACCGATGTAGTATCTCTTCCTGAGCACTAGTCGGATTGGTATTTTACGACAGTGATTTATTTATCAACCGATGTAGTATATGCACATACTACGTCGGTTATAGAACCGACGTAAAAATTTCAAAACTTTCTATGTCACTTGCATCTACATCGATTCTCGAACCGATGTAAAGTATCATCTAGAACCGATGTAGAAAACATTTTTTCTATTAGTGTTCGGTAATTATTTTGGTCACAATTAACAACCATTTTATTTGATAGCTAAAAATTGGTCTCTAGATAGTTTTTTTCTTGTAGTGATATGAATATAAAAATATATATTTTTCTAAAAAAAAGTTTATAGTCGCGAGTAAAACTCTAATCTATTTTGATACTATTTCTGCAATGTCTACTTTTGTATATAGTTAAGTCATCGCTAATCACAATCAGTGTTATCGAAAATCGGCCATGGCGGTGCCATGGTGGAATGCAGTGGCGGATTTACAAACTACCGCCACCACACAACGGTGGCGAAGCAGATTTTATATGGCGGCCCGTAGCGGCCTTTTCCGTGTAACGGCGAATCGGAAAAGGCAGAAAAGTGCTTAGCAACTTGTGCGCGGAGGACCAGCTCGTGCATGGAGGCGCTGCGTATGCGGCGGCGTTGTGTGCAGCAGCGCAGCGTGCGCGACGATCGATGCGGGAGTTGCAGAAAATTGAGGTTAGTGCGGCTGATAGAGATTGCGGCTAATAGAGATGAGGCTGGCTAACCTTATTATTTAAGTGATGGTAATTGGGCATTACCCGGCCCAATTAGTAAATTAACCTAATTCTAACCGCTAAAATTTTATTAAATCCTATAATTTAAATTGTAACGGCTATAATTTAAATTTAACAACTATAATTTAAACTGAACAGCTATAATTTAACCTAAACAGAATTAATCTTAACTTTTTAACTGAATGGCATCTTTATCCAGCCCAATTAAACCTTATATATCCCTCCTACTACCATTATTAAACCTACAATTTTTTTTATCCCTTCTACTATTCATTGCCATGGTTAAACCTACAATTATCTCTCTGACTATTCACTGCCTCCAACTATTCACTGCCACGGTTAAACTTACAATTATCCCTCCTACTATTCACTGCCTCCAATTATTCACTGCCACGGTTAAACCTACAATTTTTTTCCCTCCTACTATTCATTGTCACTATTCACTACTGCCATTTACTCTCTACGTCTGCCTCCACTGACTGTCGCCATCAACTGCCACTGCTGCCGCCGCCGGTAATTACAATTTATAACTATTTATTTTTTAAATAATTTTTAATTGTATTTTTTACTTTAATTATTATTTCAAGGTGTTTTATTTTTTTAAAATATCTTTTAATTGTTTTTTTACTTTAATTATTATTGCAAATTGTTTTATTTTTTTAAATATTTTTAATTGTTTTTTTAGTTTAATTATTATTGTAAATTGTTTTATTTGTTCTAAATATTTTTTAATTGTTTTTTTGCTTTAATTACTATTGCAAATTGTTTTATTTTTTCTAAATATTTTTTAATTTTTTTTAGTTTAATCATTATTGCAAAATGTTTTATTCTTTTCAATATATATTTTTAATTTTTTTAATTTAATTAATATTACAAACATTTTGTTTTTTCTAAATATTTTTCAATTGTTTTTTTACTTTAATTATTATTGCAAACTGTTTTATTTTCTTAAACTATTTTTTAATTTGTTTCTTTTTACTTTAATTATTATTGCAAATTATTTTTATTTTTAAATATTTTTAATTGCAAACTGTTTTTTAATTTAATTACTATTGCAAGCGTTTTTTTTTTCTAAATATTTTTTAATTTGTTTTTTTTCCTTTAATTATTATTGTAAATTATTTTGTTTATTTTTATGTATTTTTTAATTTTTTTCTTTAATTATTTATAAAAATTATCATTATTTTATAGCAATACCAACAGCTAACGATCAAGACAACTCAAGAGCATCCCAGAGAACCGATCCGGGTTGGAAACATTGTCATCCTATGGATGAATCTAACATAAATACAACTGTATATAATTACTGTGGGAAAGTTATGAAAGGAGGAGTTACAAGGGCCAATGAACATTTAATGGCAAAGAAGGAAAACGTTGCTCCTTGCACCAAAACTCCACAAAATGTGAGAGAAGAGCTTTGGAAATTATTTAAAGAAAAAACAGCAACCTCTTCCATCAATCCGATAGCTAATGATGATAATGAGAGTGAAGATGAAATTGAAATTTCTACAGGCAAAGGTAGAAATATTGGTGGAAAAAAAGGACCAATGGATATGTTCTTTAGAAATCCAAGTGCTGCAATAGAGAAAAGGAAAAGAGAAAAGCTAAGGTAAGCCAGTATCAAAGAATCATGTGACAAAACTTTGAAGGCATCAATCCATCAGTATATTGCTTGGTTTTGGTACCAAGCAGGCTTGTCATTCAACCTTGTAAGATTGAAGAGTTTTCAAGATATGATTGATGCTATAGGTGCTTATGGGCCTAATTTGTCAGCTCCTACTTATCATGAAATTAGAGTTCCACTGCTCAATAAGGAAGTTGAGTACACTGATAAGTTGTTGAAAGATCATAAATTGCAATGGAGTAATCTTGGTTGTTCTATTATGTCAGATGAATGGAATGATCGGAAGCAACGATGTTTGATTAAATTTTTGGTGAGTTACCCTGCAGGTACAATGTTTGTCAAGTCCATTGATGGTTCTAAATTTGTGAAGTCAGGGGAAAAGTTGTTTGAGATGCTTGATAGCCTTGTGGAGGAAATTGGAGAAGAGAATGTTGTCCAAGTTATCACATATAATGGAAGCAATTATGTATTGGCTGGTAAATTATTACAAGAGAAAAGATCCCATCTCTATTGGATTTCTTGTGCTGCCCATTGTATAGATTTGATGATTGAAGACATTGGAAAGCTTCCTTTAATAAAGAACACAATTCAAAGAGGAGTTAGTCTTGTTGGCTTTATATATAGTCATTCTAGTTCCTTGAGTTTGTTGCGACAATTTACAAATAAAAGGGAATTGGTAAGACATGCAGTTACAAGGTTTACCACTTCTTATTTATCATTACAAAGGTTGCACAAAAAGAAGGGAAATTTGAGAAAGATGTTCACTTCAGATGAATGGAGCAACAACAAGTTGTCTAAAGAAGCTAAGGGGAAGGAAGCTACAAAAATTGTTCTTATACCTTCATTTTGGAATCATGTTGTATTTACTCTCAAAGTTATGGCTCCTCTTGTTCATGTACTTCGTTTGGTGGATGGGGAAAGAAAAGCAGCTATGGGCTACATATATGAAGCAATGGAGAAAGCCAAGGAAACAATAATGAAGTCATTCAATAACAAAGAAAGTAAATATAGTGATATATTTACAATCATTGATAATAGATGGACATGCCAACTTCATCGCCCTTTGCATGCTGCAGATCACTTTTTGAATCCAGAGTTCTATTATTCAAACCCGGATATGGAGTTTGATATTGAAATTACAAATGAATTGTATGATTGCATAAGGAGATTGGTACAAACTAAAGATGTGCAACAAAAAATTCTAAGTGAGTTGCCTCTATACAAAAGTGCAAGTAGACTCTTTGGTGATGACTTTGCCAAAGAATCAAGGAAGACCACGACCCCAGGTGAGACACTTTTCTAAATTTTATTAGGATATAACTTATATCATATAATGATTACGTTCTAAGTTACTTTCTTTGCATTTTGTATAGCTCAATGGTGGAAGAACTATGGGCATGCAACCCCTAACTTACAAAAGTTGACAATCAAGATTCTAAGTTTGACATGTAGTTCATCTGGATGTGAGCGCAATTGGAGCGTATTTGAACAAGTAATACTTATTATTCATAACATGAACTATTTCATTATTATTTTTTTCGTAGAATGTAGAAGGAAATTAATTCACATACACATTTTGCTTATTCACAAATGCAGATTTATTCAAAAAAAAAAAAGGAAAAGGTTGGACCACAAAAGGTTGCATGATTTGGTTTACATAAAGTATAACCAACAACTTGCTCAAAGATACAGTATTAGGGATGAAATAGACCCTATTGTTCTGAATGAGATTGATGAGGTAATGAGTGGTTAGTGGGCAAGTTGATGATGATAATGATAATGAAGAGGTGGGAAATGAGTTGGTTTTTGATGATGATCCCACTCTGAATTGGGCAACCGTTTATGAAGCTTCCAGTCTTGGAGAACCAATAAAGTATACAAGGAGACAAGCATCTGATAAAAGAAAGCAACCGCCAAGTGGTGGTATTGTTATTGGATCTTCCCAAGCTTCTGAAAAAGGTCCAAGTGCAACTTCAACCTCAACAAGGAAGGGCAAAGAGAATATTCAAATTGGGGTTGAGAATGAATTGCATGATAGCTCTGATTCTGAGTTTGAAAGATTACTTAACTATAAGAGTTGCTCTGAAGGAGAAGAGGAGGAGGGATATGCATCA
>Ga0209489_107219_pt1 | contig 16830 bp, 12 predicted proteins | sample SiratrowhiteBW_FD_187527 | JGI IMG/M metagenome (GOLD analysis project Ga0209489, IMG submission 187527) | Root nodule microbial communities of legume samples collected from California, USA - Siratro white BW (SPAdes) (version 2) | ecosystem: Host-associated > Plants > Roots > Nodule | place... | reverse complement strand
TAAAAAAAAAAAAAAAAAAAAGTCTATCATGTACCCAAAATCTCCCTTTACATTCTCTATCCAACACAACAAATCTTCAACACATCCAATGCTCCGTCCCTCTCAAATCAGATGGCCACTAAAATCCAAAAAGCTATGGCCTGCAATTTTACAATTGGCACCTGATCCTACCCAAATCCCTCTTACATGCCAGCTCCACCACTTTTATCTCATCACGCCAACAACTGTTGCATGGAATCCTATGCCCTTTTTCTGTACAATCTTCACTTTTTTCACTCAACATATACACAATAAACAACGTAGTCATACTCACTTACACCAAATTTGCACTTCTTACGTTCTTCTTGGCAACTTACCCTCTTTCCACCTACGTGACTCCCACCATCTCTCTTACCAACCATGGGCACCTCACCCTCACACATACCCTCATGCACATAGCATTCATAACCCTCACCACTTCTCCTCTTCCACGCACCACCACAGTAGCCTTGCCTCCAAACCACCAAAGAAGGCCACCATGTTAAGTCACCATGCAAACACCTACCCCTCCAGCCACGCTCCTCCTACCATGCACCACCTTCATGGCACCACACCACCATAAAAGTCAATTGGAAAGTTCCCTCATACGTCACTACCATAATCAACTCTCCCACTATGCGTCAAAGTACCACACAAAACAGCAAAAAAGCTCCTTTGCGCCTCCACCACACCCCATAGACCAAAACCTATCACACTGCTCCCTTGCATCTCCCCAGACCTTCCAAGCAAACCTCCTAACTACTGCCATGCACCTCCATCCGCGCCTCTCCTTTTTTGCGAGCCTCTCTTAGACGCCGCCGCTTCCGCAAGCGGCTGTTCTGCGCACCACCACCTACCCACATCCTCTACACTACCATGAGCCATTCAAACCACAACGAACCACACCATTCGCTCGTGCCAACGCCCTCCCCTCTCCATATTTTACCACCCTAGGGCCACCACCGTTCCACCAACGTCACCTCCAAACACCGTTGCCGCCAGAGGAGAGCCATGCCCTCTCCACCACCGTGAGCTACCCAAACAACCACCGCCAAATCCCCCTCACCCTTCGCGCCGCCGCATACTCCACCTACACCCTACCTCCGCACACCACCGTCATCGGTCACAAGAGCCCCAAACCCTTTTGATTCTGATCCCTCTTTCCACTATCCAGAAACTAGAAACCAAAAACAATCACGCAAGTTTTATCCGCAACAGCCACCACTCTCTTCACTCATATACATAATACCAAAAAAATCATACCTTAAAACCACCACCATTTTCGGTCAGCCATGCCCACTCATTCATGTTTTCTCAGCACTCATACAAAGCCATTTCTTCCTCCAAACCCCATAGCCACCACAACATTGCCACTTTCACATGCATGCTCACGTACATAACCCCATGGTTGCCACCGTTAACCCCTCCCAACAACCACCTTAAAACCATCTCCCTACACCAAACCTAGCCACCATAGAAACTCCAAAGCCAACACCCACCTCACACCATGCTATGTAGTCAGCGCTACACCCTCATCAAAAGCAACACCACCCTTTTCAAACCCCTTAACCCTAGCCACGAACCAAACCACTCGTCACTGCCGCGTTTTAAAATACGTTTGTATATATACGTTTTAAAATAATTGCATTTTAAAACAATAAAAGTGATAAATAATAAATATTTCATAACATTTAGTAATGTAAAATTTTCTTTTTTGAATAAATCACCGTGAGTAAATATATCCAATATAAGAATAACAATTGCATCGAATTTTCAGAATAAATGAGCAATTATAATATTATCTTCCAAGTCTACAATATACAACTTCTACCCATTTAAATCTTCAAGAAAAAAATTATCAAGTTATAAGTATTCAAATCAAGTATAACATGATCATGTGTGAAAATTAATAACAGTAATCACCACCCAAAATACAAAAAAGTTATAAGTTAAAATTAGTATAAAGAATAATAATATTGAACTTGAAAAAAAATAAATAAAATTGTTAAATAATTAGAAGCTTGTGAGACTTCGGAGTACCTAACTGAAAGACTGAAAATAAATAACTATATATATATATATATATATATATATCTTTTCTCTTACTTTCAAGAGTTATAAAAGTCATGTGAAAATTCTTCTAATTTTCTAGTGTTTTTCTGTGTTGGAACTTGTGACCAGAAGTCATCAACTTGTAGTGCATTTTGTAATTATTACTATAATTTCATTTGGTTGGAATTTAGTTAGATTCTAATGGTGAAAATGTTAGCGGCAAGGTAAAAATAAATTTAAGTGGCATGGTGACGTGACATGGAGAAATAATAAGAAATGACCTAAGTTTATCTAATTTTATCAAAACATTAAATGCGAGTAGATATTTAATCATTATTATTATTATTATTATTATTATTATTATTTTATGATTTGAATTTAAAATAAATTAAAGTTACACAGAAACTAACTTACAACTTATCTTATGGGTACACATCTTATGTGTTCAGATTCCACTGTTTGTATTAGAGAGATACCCAGATTATAAGAATTGTCTTTAAAATTCGACCTCATGAATCATGTCCAAAATCCAAACCGAATAGCCAAAATCAAATGCTAAGATCATCTCCTTAAATTTGAATCAAATACAAAAAAATTGAATGGTTTAGATAATCTCCCTAAATGCGAACCGAATATCCATCATCTCCCTAAATCCGAACCAAATATCCATCATCTCCCTAAATCCGAACCGAATACACAAAACCGAATGGTTAGGATCATCTCCCTAAATATGAACCGAATGCTGAAAACCGAATGCTAAGATCATTTTCCTAAAATTTGAATTGAGTACACATAATTGAATGGTTAAGATCATTTTCCTAAATGCGAACCAAATATCCAAAATCGAATGCTAAGATCATCTCCCTAAATCTGAACCGAATACACAAAATCGAATGGTTAAGATCATTTTCCTAAATTCAAACCAAATACTCAAAACCGAATGCTAAGATCATCTTTCTACAATCCAAACCGAAAATACAAAATCAAATGGTTAAGATCATCTCCCTAAATACGAATCGAATGTCCAAAACCGAATGTTATGATCATCTTCCTAAAATCCGAACCGAATACACAAAATCAAATGGTTAATGTCCTCTCTCAAATTTCGAACCGACTTACTACCATCACAATACCGAAAACCGAATTGCTAAGATCATCTCCAAAAATCTAAACTGACTTTATAAATCCGAATCGAACTAAATATTCACATTATTTATTATTATTATTCTATTATATATATAATTTATGAAAATTACAACAGAAATAATATTACATTCATATTTTCGGACTGTTACACTTTGCATCTAACTGAATCTTCCATACTGTGGAACATAAACAAATGTGTTGCAACCAAAGACACATAAATGATCACAACTAACATTCTTGCCAGACTCGATGGTATTCAATGCAATTGTAAGACTAATATACTAAATGCACAACAACAACTAGTGTTTCACCCAAAAAAATGCTTAGGCAAATTTGCTTAAGAAAAATACACCACTCTTTCAACCAGTGTCTTGTTCATTCTCTTTGCCACATTTTCTCTGTAGTGCATAGACCCATAACTTCCTAGTCAATAAAAGTAAATGACACAAATTTACCCAACTCAGCCTTCCTTAAGGGAGGATGCTTTGTAAATGATACTTTAATTTATACGCTATTGTTTGGTCTTTCATGGAGTGACGTTGAAAAGATTCAACATCAATGAGACATGAATGTGTGTTACGACAAGCATGGTTATCCTATAGGTTATAAGTTCTACAGTGGCAAAATTCACAAGTTAATATTATTGTTCAAGGTGGTTTTGTAAAAGATCAAAAGAATTCAGAGAATTGTGATATCTGTATTTCACCGCAGTAGTACCAGGCTCTTATGAATCTTTTACAGTAAACAATAGTGATATAATGCTGTCAGACAGGTGGAGAAAGTAGGTTCCATATCCACACAATCTATTCAACAAAGTTTTTCTGCATGTAATATCAATGTTAAGCATATTAATTCTATTTATTTTTATAAAAACTAGTTGGATCATTGACTAGGAGCAACTGATCGTACGTGCATTTCTTTGTTTGATTTTTCAACTTTTAATCCTATTAAACCTGTTCTTGTTAGACTTCCAACCGAACAACATGTTTCTGCCATTCATTCAAGGACAGTAAAATTTAATGACAAATTCTATCTTGTTGATGTTTTGCATATCCCTGACTTTTCATTCAACCTAACCTCGATATCTAAAGTAACTTCTTCTCTGAGTTATAGGTTGATTTTTTCTCAATCATATTGCCTTACGGAGGATATCAAAACAAAAAAGAGGATTTAATTGATATGATTGTTGGATTGTACATTTTTAATAAACATGGTATTCAACATTTCTCCGTTCGCTTTGCTATCATTGGAGGTGTTTTGTAGCACTAAGAACATTATTGACCTATGGTATTTCAGATTGGGACACCTATCTGTCGAAAGATTAAACACTAAGAAATTCTGCTATCCTTACATTTTCTCTGATAAGACTTTGTTTGCAACACCTGTCATCAAGAAAAATAGAAATGATTATCATTTTCTTTAAGTGATTCACATGCTTTAAAATTCTTTTGAGTTACTTCATATCGATATTTGGGGGTCTTGGTCTGATGTTTCCATGCATGGTCAAATATTTTTTCTCAACATTGTGGATAATCATACATGCTTCACTTGGGTTTTTCTCATGAATAATAAATACGAATCCATAAATCTCATAATGGATTTTATTAATCAAATTGAAAACCAATTTAATTGCACTATCAAGATGATTTAGACTGATAATGGAGCAGAATTCTCTATGAAACAGTATTTCTCTTCTAAATGTCACTTTTCCCTTACTTTTTGAGTCTAATTTACCTATGAAATTATGATTTATGCTATCCTACACGTTGCCTTTTTGATTAATTGTATTCTCGCACTTTTGCTCAATAATATGTCTCCTTATGAGAAACTATATGGAAAGTTTTGTGATATATCATCTTGTGTGTCTTTAGCTGCCTATGCTATGCTAATACCCTTATTGCTAACCGTGCCAGTTCTGACATTTTCTTTGTTTTAAACTTCATACAAAAGAATATATTTTTCTCAATCTTAAAAAGCATAAATTTTTTCTCGTCACATAACTTTTCATGAGAATCAATTTCCCTGTCATTCAAATTATCTAGCGCTAAGCTCTTTCCGTTTCCGCTTAGTGCTGGTCAGTTGTTTTAGTTTAACTTTTGGTTTTCTGTGTAGTTTTGTTTTTCCTTGTATATACCGTTCTGCGTTCTCTCAAGAATACGAATATATACAATCTTTCGGTTTTCCTATTTTATGTTCTCTCTTTGGAAATCATTATAAGGGGAATTGTCTCTGATACGCGTATCCTATGCCATCGTTTTAGAGCAGATAATAGACAGATGGTAACTTAAATAAATTAAGAATAAGAATTAGAGAATATTTATTGAACCTATAGTTTTGAGTGTTAATACAAAAGGAGTGATAATGATTTCACCTAACATGCAGAAATGGCAAGAGAACTTCTAAAGAATGAACATGTGAAACTGGCGGTGAAACATGCAGATAAGAAAGGTTGGAATCCTCTTCATTTTGCGGTGAAATGGAGGAACAAAGTTTTGACGGAGTTGCTGCTTGAACAAAATATGAACATTGTATACATGCAAGATAACGAAGGGAGGACGGCGCTTCACATCGCTGCGGCTGATGGCAGTTGGCAAATAATGGAAACCATTATAAAACGGTATCCAGATTGTTCGGAGCTAGTGGATAACAAAGGCCAGAATTTTCTTCATTATGCTGTGAATTGGAGGAGGCTGTTTACAGTTATTAGAATCATGCGCAACCAATCTGTGGCTCATCTTTTCAATGAGAAAGACGATCGCGGGAACACACCCCTTAATCTCCGAAATTACTATATGTTTTTCTTTCCTCTTATGAATAGGCTCAGACGCGAAGCCACTGCTCTTAAGTTTGCGTACGCTAAGAGTGAAGATTCAAATACAACGTTGATGACACAGGTAATAAAGTTAGCCCTAAACTCCAATTAAAATGCGAACATTCTTCGCATGTAGCGTTTGAAGATAATGATAATGAGAGTGGTGTAGCCCTCTAAGGGATCATATCATATGTCCAAATACGTAGATATTGATAATTTTGGGTTTGCAATAGGAGACACCAGTCTAACCGTATTAAACTTTTAAGGTTCTTCGGTTGACTACAATTTTACCCAAACGCAGGACCCAGCAGAACAATTAAAACCGGGAGTGTATACTAAGGAAGCAAAAGAGACTAATCTATTAGTGGCCACACTCATTGCAACCGTTAGTTTTGCAGCTGGAATAACCCTACCAGGAGGTACCATACAAGATGGAGAACATAAAGGTAGCCCAATTTTGAGAGAAAGAGGCTCTTTCATAGCATTCGTTGTATCAAACACAATAGCTATGCTTCTGGCAACTTCTGCAGCTCATATTCATCTTTGCACGCCACTGATGACTAAAGAAAAATGGAGGGAACAGTATCTCTCTGGATTAGCCTTCGCGTTCACTTTGTTCGCCTTATTAGCAATGATTGTTTCATTCGTTACAGGCACCTGTGCCGTGTTGGGATCTTCCTTACTTGGTATAACAGTTATTACTTTTGCATTGTTATATTTTTTTGTGATGCTGTTAATAAATGTATCCATGTCAGGGATTTAATCCATGTAATGATTTTTTTTTTTCTTTCAATAACCAACTCAATTTTTTTTAATTTTAAGATTAATTCATTTTAGACTTTAGAACTTTACATTTTAAAAAATAAATGAGTTTTCCAAGAAATTTTGTATATGAATGTAATACAAAATGTCATTGAATAGAAAATAAATAACTCTATGGATTTTGGACTAACAATTTTAAAAAGCTTTTAATTTAAATAAAATATTTTATAAAACTTACTAAAAGTGTTAAAAACTGAAATATCAATCAAACAATTCAATTCTCGCAACACTAATAACTCATTCGTGAGAAATATTGTGAAATAAGTCTCTTTTAAGGCGAAATACATATTTGTGAGGAGTAAATAATTTGAGTAGGTTATATAGGCTTTCCCACAAATATCAATTCAGTGGAAAAGAAAAGATAGGTGTGGGTAAAATTGGTTTGAACCAAGTGCTTCCAAACTCATGCTCGCAAGAAGTGGTTCGCCAAACTCTCATTGGTGGTGTAAACTCCCATGCTCTTGATGCTCCCAAGGCCTCGTGAGGTCTTTCACGCTATTAGCCTCTCACATAGCCAAGCTCCTTGCCCCTAAATGTCCATAGTCACCACCTCAAGATGATTCTTAACTTTCCATAGACACCATCTCCAAGCTCATCAACGCCCAATGGTTATAAACATGCGATTGACCATGCATATTGACAGTAGTTATTGAAATGGAACTTTTAGGATTGAAGAAAATGAACACATGGGATGTTGCTCTATATCCCTATTTGTTAAACCTCTTGACAACAAATTTATACTCACTTTAAAGCTTCGCTCGAATGGATTCATAGACCGTTACAAGACTAAGTTAGTTATTCTTTGAAATAAATAAGAATTTGGCCTTGACTATGAGGAGACCTTTGTTCCTGTAGCCAAGATGACTATGTTTATGTGGAGACATTGTGGTGACTGCTTTAGATCAACACGTCATTTCTACAATTCAAAAATTGTTGCATAAAACTTTTGACATGAAAGATTCACTAGTAAAAAAGTGACCTTTATCGTCGGTTCTGAGAGGCTTTTATTGACGGGTCCCAAACCGACGTTGATCCAGGAGACGTTGAAATGACGTCGGTTAAATAACTGACGTGATAAAAATCATCACCACGTTGGTTAAGACCAGGAAACCGACATGGTGTTGTATCTACTCTATTACTTCGGTTGGAAGCCCCACAACCGATGTAATAGGGTTGTTTTATTAAAAAAAATAAAAAAAATAAAAATTCTGAATTTTCCAGAATTGCTTTGATAAATCTTCAATACATACAAAGAAAAATCACAATAATTTCCAGAACTTTTTGGGAAGTATAAATAGTGAAATAGTAGACTAAAATCTAAAAAAATGAAAAAAAATACAAAAAATTAAAAAAATAGAGTAAAGAATGGAATTTTAATTTTTTTTAGAACCCCCTTCAGAATGGCCCAGGAGCTTCGTTACGTAATTTCAAGAAACTTTCATTTTTGGAGCGTCTCAATCCGAGCTTTCTATCAAAAGTTATGGCCATTTGAAGTTTTTTCGTCCAAAAACTTTTGAAACCCTAAATCTATGATACAAACATCCAGAAAACATTTCAAGCATACAAAGATAAGAAAACATACCTCTTGTAGATAATGAAAACAAAACGAAATCTCTCAAAACCAGAAAATGCAAAAATGGAGTTAACGAAACCACAAACGACAATGAGATGGGGGAGAACAACACGCGAGGGAGAACACTACGTACCAGTGAGAACATGAGCAAGAAAGCGAAACAGAATGCAAGAGAGAATGCGTGAGAGAAGATGACAACGTGAGCGAGAGAGAACTGTGAAGAAGTAGTGCACATAAGAGTGAAAATGAGAGAGGGAGACAAAGTGTAAAAGTAAAAACAGTGAAGCTGGAAGCACCACGTCAGTTCTGGGCTTCTAACGGACATGGTGCATGGCCTGAACTGACGTGGTGCAAACCCTAATTTCACCCAGCATTTTCCTCAATTTACTCAGCGTGACCATGACGCGGTTGGAGTTCTATAACTAACGTCATGGTTGGACACACCATGTCGGTTTGTAGCTCCTAACCGATGTGTGCTCACCCGCCATTTGAAAATTTTTAAATTTTAAATTTTTATTTTTATTGATATATCCATAACGGTTGTTATGTTTAACTGACGTTGTGTACACATTACAACGTCGGTTTTGGTCTAACCGATGTTGTGAATGTTAATTTATTTACAAAGATGCCACCGTATTTTTTACAACGTCGATTCTTAGTTTAACCAACATTATATTAATGACGTAGAAGCCCTTTTTTCTACTAGTGATCTTAGTCACATCACTTACTTCTTGGGATTAGAATTACATCATCAAGACTAAGACCTCTTTGTCACTCAACCCAAGTATACTCAAGAACTCATTAGTTATTAGTCTCACTAATGCAACTATTGCTCAAACCATGGAAATGAATGTTAAATATAGACGATAAAGGAGAAATTCTTGAGGACCTCACTTTATATTGTAGGTTGGTTGGTAGCCTTATCTACCTAACTATAACGCGACCTGATATCTCTTTTGTTGTCCACACACTCAGCAAATTCATACAATCTCCACGACATTTTCATTTTTCATTATTAGATATCTCCTTTGCACCTCCAACCGTGGCTTATTTTTCTGTATTGGTTCTTCACTCCAACTCCAAACATATAGTAATGCTAGTTGGACTGGTTCTAGACACAAGGAATGTACTCTTGGTTTGTGTATATTTCTAAGTGATGCTCCAATCTCATGGAAATTTAAGAAACAAGACTCGGTCTCTAAGTTACCCATTAAAGTACAAAATTGTGTGTTTACAACATGCTTAAAGATTATTTGATTGTGTGGTATTATGTAGAACTTGGTTTTTTTTCACGCAAGGTCAATATGATATATCCCTTCATCTAAAGTGAATATGAACTTGATTATTAATAATAATAATAATAATAATAATTATTATTATTATTATTATGATTAATAATAATAATAATTATTATTATTATAATAATAATAATAATTATTATTATAATAATAATAATAATTATTATAATAATAATAATAATTATTATTATTATTATAATAATAATAATAACTATAAGAATAATTACTGTAATAATAATAATGAGAATAAAAATAGTAATATAAAAAATAAAAATAAAAATAATAATAATTATAATAATAATAAAAATAATAATCATTACGAAAGGAAAATTTAATATGACAATCATAAATTCTATCATATTATTTATAAGATCTTAAATATCTTAATCTGAGTTAGGTGTTGAAGTTAATCTCCTTAGTCTCAGATTACACAAGTGGTATCTCTTGTTACTAATAGTAACTAATTTATTATTTCATGCATTAATCAATTACATCCACGTTACCTTTGACTTTTAAGACAAACATAGCGATAATGTGAATGACTTCAACGTTCACATAATCTTTTCTCAGGATACGAAACGCAACACGCAAAACATGTCTAACAAGATACATCTTTGGGCTCTCGTTTAAAAACGTAATTTTTTTTTTCAGTAAAAGAAAATTAATACATAAACTATTATCTAATTCAATCATTCTTAACGTGACAATTTATTATAAATATATCTATTGGAAAGTTCTTTTCCTCTATTATGTTTATTAAGTTTTTTATTGATAAAAAATATTTAATACCTCATTTATATATCTATATACATTCAAAATATTGTAATATATAACTTTTAAAATATATAAATAACCATTTAATTATTGTCATATTTATTTTTTTATGGAATTTGACATCAACAAGCTAATTGATGAAACTAGAAAATTTCTTATATTGTTTGAATGAAGCTAGAAAATTTGGAAGGCTATTCTCATGCAAGCAGGTAACGCATGCTATCAGTTAATGTATCTCTAAAGAAGGTTTTTAACGGATCACCACTAAAGACAAATATGGGCAAGCGTTTACTTCTTATGAGGACAACTAATTAATACTGCATGTGCTCAATTAAATACAAATTAAATATTTTTATTGGATAAAAAACTCAACAGTCAAGATATATATACAGTAAATCCGAGATATTAGGGATTATTTAACTACTCATCGTGCAAATAAATGTTTTGTAATTGGATAGGGTATATTTTATTTAATTCTTTGTTGATAAAAAATATAAACTATTTTATAATTCATCATTTTAAACGTGATCATTATTCTAAATATATCTATTCGAAGTTTTTCCTCTGGTATGTTTGTAAATTTTTTATTGATAAAATAATATTTAATACCTCATATATATATATATATATATTAAAAATATTATAATATATAACTTTTAAAATATATAAAAAACTATTTAATTATTATCATATTTATTTTTTTATTGAATTTGACATCAACAAGGTAATATATAACTATGATAAAATAGTTGGATTGATAAAAATAATATGCTATAAAAGCTATCATAGGTGTAATAATTATATAATTTGGTATATTCTCTCCATATAAATAATATATATATCTTCCACGATGAATATTTTTCACATTACTAATTAAAACATATTAGTTTCATCTCAGTTGATCCTTATCCTAAATGTTCCTTATTCTTTATTATCGATAAAAAAAAAAAAAAATCTCAGTTGATCCTTACGCCCTATTTTTACAGAAAAAAAAAACATATTTTAAATCTTACAAAAAATTTACATTACTATCCTTTAATATTTTTCTAGAAAGGAAAAGGTCATTTAATGGTGGCAATTTTTTTATATGACAAATTCTAAATCACAAAAATATCTCATATGAATTTTTTCCAACATTTTATTCATAATTTTAAAAATACTTATGAAGTGATTATAGTATTTCGAATTTGATAGAAATTAAAATTAAATGGTACATTAAGAAATGATTTAATTTTAATTATTCAATATTATTGATAAAATTATCGTAAAAACTCTTCCGTGATTACGATTTGATGATATCCGTTGATGTATGGAATTCATATTACTAGAAAATATTTCATTGATGTAACATCTATCTCTTGTTTAAATGAGAAAAGAGGTTGTCAGAAAAATATACTATAAACTTTTTTATTCTTTATATATACTAGTAAAATGGCCGACAAAATTTGTTTTCACACGTTGGTCAACATCTGTTAAAGTAATATCAAAACAGTTTGGCGCTTGCATTGATAAACCTGATACCTGTTATGGATGTTAACCCTAAACTCCAGACAACTATAATTAGAAACTCCGGCATTACGCTTTCTCATATAGCACTTCTCATATCAACAACAAACCATCCATAAAAAATGAAACTTCTAAGCTCCTATTTTAGCTTCGCTACTGTCATTGCTCTTTTATTTTCCTTTGAACCTTCTTCACTAGATACCCGTGAAAAGTTTGTTCAATGTCTTTACGAATATCCCCATATCACCACCTCAATCTCCAATGTTGTTTACACCCAAACCAACTCTTCCTACTCCTCTGTCCTCGATGTTTCCATTCAAAATCTGAGGTTCTTCAACGGAAGCTCAAAACCCCTTGTCATTGTGACTCCACTGGATGTTTCCCACATTCAAGCCACCATAATTTGTTCCCAACGACATGGCCTGCAGATTCGCACCCGAGGCGGAGGCCATGATTACGAGGGTCTCTCGTACGTTGCTGAGGTTCCATTTGTGGTCGTTGACCTCATAAAGCTTCGAGAAATCGAAGTTGACGTAGAAAACAGCACTGCATGGGTTCAAGCTGGGGCAACCCTCGGTGAAGTTTACTACGGTATTAGCCAGAAAAGCAAAACACTAGGGTTCCCAGCTGGTGTGTGCCCTACTGTGGGCGTTGGTGGCCACATTAGCGGTGGTGGCTATGGATTCTTGATGCGTAAGTACGGCCTTGCTGCTGATAATGTAATTGACGCTCTCATAGTTGACGTCAATGGTAATCTCCTTGATAAAGAAACAATGGGTGAGGATCTATTTTGGGCCATTAGAGGAGGTGGTGGAGCAAGCTTTGGAGTCATCGTGGCTTGGAAGATAAAACTAGTTCCAGTTCCATCAACTGTCACAGTGTTCCGAGTTCCAAGGACGTTGGAAGAAAATGCAATGGGGGATTATTCATGACTGGCAGCGAGTGGCAAACAAACTTAAGGAGAGCCTAAGCATTAGGATCAACATGAAAAGGGTAAAGTCAAGTCAAGATGGGATTCTAACAGTAGAAGCGCAGTTTGAATCCGTGTATCTCGGACGTGCAGATGACCTCATTCCCTTGATGCAAAAGAGCTTCCCAAAGTTGGGTTTGGTGAGAAAAGACTGCACTGAGATGAGTTGGATACAATCAGTTCTCTACATCGCTGGATTGAACTACAGTGAACCCACCAATGTTTTGCTGAACAGAACTCAATTATACGGTACGCCGTTCTTCAAAGCAAAATCTGATTATGTGAGAGACCCCATTCTAGATGTTGGGTTAGAAGGGTTATGGCCCTTCTTTTATGAAGATGAGGCTGAAGATGCTTTCATTCAATTCACTCCTTATGGAGGCAGGATGGATAAGATTTCAGAATCCGAAACTCCGTTCCCACACAGAGCTGGTAACATATTCCACATTCAATACTTTGTGCTTGGCATGAAAAAGGGGATGTGACAGCACAAAAGCACGTCAACTGGATTAGAAGAGTGTACAATTACACGGAACCTTATGTTTCAAAGTCTCCTAGAGCTGCATATCTGAATTACAGGGACCTTGACATTGGGGTTAATAACAATGGTTACACAAGCTTCAGCCAAGCCAGCATTTGGGGCGTTAAGTATTTCAATAAAAACTTTAACAGATTGGCACGCGTCAAGACCGAGGTTGACCCTGGAAACTTCTTCAGAAACGAACAAAGCATACCTCCTCTTGGCTTGAAGGCACCAAAATAGATTTTCTTCGGTGCACTACATGCCATTATAAAATAAGCTGCTTTGTTAATTTACTTTTAAGTTTATTAAATGCAGCATTCAGGTGTATAATATTTGGGAATGAATTCTAAAGGATGATGTTTGAGTATTGAATAAAAGTTCATTGACAAAAAGACTCTCAAATATTTAGGACAATTAGAATACAAATAATATGAGAAAAAAAGGTATGAGAGAAAGCAATAAAACTCTATTTTTGTAAAAATATGTATATATATAGACATTTGGATTTCCGTAAATAAAGGTAAGCAAGGAAAACATATTTCGATTTTGTTGTTTGCAACTCGTGCAACCAGTTATTAAAATTGTGTTGTTACCAAAATATGAATAACTAGTGGAGTTCTTTAAAAGAGTAAGACCAAAGATATAGAACTTTTATTATAAGAAAAAAACTATTTAAAAATCAATTTTTTATTATTAAATAAAATAGTTGTTAATTGTGATCAAAATAATTATCAAATTAGATTTTAGTTGCTAATAAATACAAAATAAAAGTAATGATTGAATTTAATGACCAAGTCAAGATAATTGGTATGTAACATTAGCTATCAAGATTTTAGCCACTTATACAATTAATGAAATCGACAATGACTTCTTGTGCAGTGGTTCAAAGAGGACGAAATTGTGAGGGCAATTAGCGAGTGTAGTGGCTCGAAAAGCCCGAGGCTGGATGGTTACAATTTTAGTTTTATTAAAAGCAATTGGGGGATTTTAGTGGATGATATAGTAAAAGCTCTTAATTGGTTTCAAGAGATTGGCTTTATTCCTACGGGGCGTAACACTATTCATCACACTCATTCCCAAGTGCAAAAGTCCTTTGAAGCTAGGGGACTTTAGGCCTATCTCTTTGGTGGGATGCATTTATAAAATAGTCACAAAAATTCTAGTAAATAGACTCAAAAAAGTGTTGTTTAAGGTGATTGATACGAACCAAACTGCATTTCTTAGTGAGAGGGGACTGTTAGATAACATCTTAATAGCCAATGAGACAGTTGATTTTCTTAAGGAAAAGTTGAAGGGTGTGATAGTAAATGTTGGCTTTGAGAAAGCCTATGACTCCGTGGAGTGGGACTTCTTAGAGTACATGATGAAGAGGTTAGGTTTCTAGTGCAAGTGCATTACTTGGATCAATACTTATCTCAAATCTGCTTCATTCTTGGTTTTGGTTAATGGTAACCTTACTAAGGAATTTAGGCCATCATGGGAACTTAGACAAAGAGACCCTCTTGCTTCGTTCCTGTTCTTAATAGTGGCAGAAGGGTTAGCTGGGTTGGTTAGATAAGCTTCGAGAAAAGGGATTTTAGAAGGGATATGTGTGTGGAACAAAGGTGTAGAGGTGAAATTATTACAATTTGCAGATGATACTATTTCCTTCTGCCAACCTAAGTTTAATTGTATACTAGCTATTAAGGCGATCCTTCATAGCTTTGAGATTGTGTCCGGATTGAAAATGAAATTTCATAAGAGTAAAATATGAGTATTAGGGATTTCAGATTTGGATTTGAGTATCTTCTCTAATTGTCTGAATTGTGGAAGAATGAGGTTACTGTTCACTTATTTGGGGATTACAATTGGTGGGAACCATAGAACGGTGGAATTTTGGAACCCAGTTATACATAAAATACAATCGAGATTATCCATGTGGAAGGAAAGATTACTATCTATGGCAGAGAGGATATGCTTGATCAAATCTATTCTTAATGCTTTGCCTCAGTTTGATTTCTCTTTTTTCAAAGCCCCTAAGCAGGTATGTAAGGTTATTAGATCGATTCAGATAAGATTTTTATGGGTTGGGGTTCTGAGGGGAGGAAAATATCATGGCTAGCGTGGTACAAAGTGTGTTTACCGATAGAGATGGGCAGACTGGGCATGAAGGATATACTTGTATTCAATGATGCACTCATTGCAAAGTGAAAATGAAGATTGGGTTCTGAAAATGGTGGTAGGTGGAGAGAACTAATTGATTCTAGATATGGTGATTGGAGGGATATGGAAATTTCCATGGCAAATAGAAAAAGTTTGAATTGGTGGAAGGATTTAGGAAAAATTTGTGATATATATAGAGAATCTAGCTAGTTTGATCAAAGGATTAAATGGAAGGTAGGTAACGGGAGTAAGACTAAATTTTGGAAAGATCGGTGGATGGGTGATGGGAAGCTAAAGGACATGCTTCCTAGACTATATGGAATTTCTGTTTTCATAGATAGGATGGTCAGTGAATTTGGTGTGAGGCGTGAAATTGGACCTTCTCAGGCTTTTATGGCAAATTCCGTGGAGGAGGAAATTGTTTGATTGGAAAAAAGATTTGGAAAAGCAGTTATTGGAACTCATTAATACTGTTAATAGAATGGAGATATGACTGATTAGTGGTGTTGGGATGGGGGGTCTACAGATGTTAATACAGTCCAATCAGGTTATTGGGCTCTAAAAAAGTTACCAGGGGCTTTGCAAAATGAATGCTTTAGAGAGGTTTGGAACCTGAAGGTTCCAGCTTCTGCTAAGATCTTTGGGTTGAGGGTTTTGTTAGATAGACTGCCATCTAGATATCTTGAGACTAGAAGGGTGCATGTATCTCGTAATATGTGTCCTTTTGTAATAAGGAGGTGGAAACTATCCAATATCTATTGATTAATTGTGAGGTTGCACAAAGACTGTGGATTAAGTATGATAAATGGGTACGGGGTAACGACGATTAGAACTAATGACATTGTTAATCATTTCTATAACTTCTATCTTTTTGGATTGACTAATAAACAAAACTGTGTGTGTAAAGAGATGTGTGTGACACTAGCACTAGTAAAGGCAATTTGAACTCATAGGAATATGATTATTTTTAAAGGTGGTAAGTGATAAGTACCAATTTTAAGTGTTTTTATACATGAAAAATATTGAGTACTTATGTGTTTTAGTATTATTTAAAATAGTAATTTCTCTCAATTTTAGAGTTTTTGGATTTAAATATATGTTTTGAGTCCTGAGTTAAAGGAAATAATTTAATCTCAATTATTGTGAAATTTCAGGTGAAAAAGAATGAAGAAAATGATAGATGGGAAGATTCAT
>Ga0209489_107218_pt1 | contig 16831 bp, 17 predicted proteins | sample SiratrowhiteBW_FD_187527 | JGI IMG/M metagenome (GOLD analysis project Ga0209489, IMG submission 187527) | Root nodule microbial communities of legume samples collected from California, USA - Siratro white BW (SPAdes) (version 2) | ecosystem: Host-associated > Plants > Roots > Nodule | place... | reverse complement strand
CTCTTTTTTAATATATATTTTTTTTATTTTGTTTTTGTTATTTAGTTATTTATTATTTATTATTTTCGTTTTTCATTATTATTTTTTTGTTTTTTTAATTACCACCTTTTTCTTTCTTTTTTTTTTAAGTTTTTTTCTTTGATGGAAAAATTCAATGTTTTTATTTATTTATTATTATTTTTTTTTTTCAAGAAAACTTAAACTAATAAATATGTATGTTTATGTTATTTTTCATTTTTCATTTTTTTATTATTATGTTTTAATTTAAAAGATTATCTGGACAAAATCAGGTATTGACACTGTTGTCTAAAGCCAAAAATAGTGTAGTGAAAAGGAATCAAATCAGTCACATTAAAGGTAGTATTTACATCGTAGTCATAAGGCAAATCCAATTGGTAAGCATTATTCTTGATCTTTTCAAGGACATGGAAGGGTCCATCACCATAGGGATTGAGTTTTGAGTTTCTTTGTTTTGGAAATCTATCTCATCTCAAATGGAGCCAACCCCAATCACCCTCTTCAAAAATTATCTCCCTCTTCCTTTTATTGTTTTGCCTAGCATATTTTTCACTTTGTTATTGTATTTGTAACTTAACCTTCTCATGCAATTTCTTCACAAATTCAACCAATGCCCCTTCTTTATGGATAAAATCTTGCGGATTGGATAAAGGTAATAAATCTCTAGGTAAGAGAGGGTTAAATCCATATACAACCTCAAAAGGTGAAAGTTGAGTAGTTTTATAAACTACTCTATTGTAGGCAAATTAAATATGGGGTAAATACTCATCCCAAAATATGTGGTTTCCTTTGAAGATGGCCCTTAGCATAGTTGATAGAGATCTATTGACAACTTCAGTTTGTCCATCCGTTTGAGGATGACGTGAACTAGAAAATTAAGCTTAGTTTCTAACCTTCTCCAAAGTGTCCTCGAGAAATGGCTAATGAACTTAGGATCTCTACTTGAAACTATAGTTTTAGGCAACCCATGAAGTTTAACTATATCCCTTAGAAAGAGCTTGGAGATGTTGCTTGCATTATCTACCTTATGGCATGGAATAAAATGAGCCATCTTGCTAAACCGGTACACTACCACAAAGATAGAATTAAAGCCCTTTGAGTTCTAGGAAAACTAAGGACAAAGTCCATACTAATATCCTCCCAAGGTGCACAAGCAACAGGTAATGGGATGTATAATCCATGAGACATAACTCTAGACTTAGGTTGTAAACAAGCAATGTATTTATAACAATACCTCTAAATATCCCGTCTCATACAGGGCCACAAAAATTTTTCTTTCAACATCACAAAGTTTTCTCTGCCCCAAAATGCCCCACAAAACCTTCTTCATGTGTTTCTTTTACAAGGAGGTTTCTATGTGAACCAAGGGGTATGCATAATTTTCCTTCTTTAAAAAGATACCCTTGACTTACATAGTAACCCCCTTGAGGTTTTTGTTGACAATGAGCAAAGATGGATGAGAATTCAGGGTCTTCTCCATATAACTCAGGTATGTTATTAAATCCAAGAATTTGGGCTCCCAATTTTAGAAAATAGCATATGTCTGCGAGACAATGCATCAACAACAACATTTGTTTTATCTTCTTGTATTTAATTACATATTGAAATTGATAAAGTGTGGAAGAAGCTACGATGGAAACTTCAAAGGATGATGAACTAGGTGATGAAAGGGAACTTGAAGAAGGTTCGGCCAACCATCAAGAGAGAGTCTCAAGCTTCTTGGAGAAGAAACTCAATTGGAAACTTGATAATGTGCTGAAAATTCTGCAGTATTTCATTAATGTAAATTAAGCTTATAATACTTGGTAGCTTCCCATGCAAGCCATCCAAGGTAGTGTGCAAGCTAAACCAAGACAAACCCTAGCTTGCATCACTTGCTAGGGTTAGGGTTACCTAGTGTGTGAATCAAGCTTCCCAAACCCTAGGCATTTTTCTTCACAATCCAATGACAAGGCGTCAAGTGTCACTCCTAAATGAGGTGCTCATACCCTAGCCTAGGTGCCTTTTCTAACCCTAAGGCACCTAGGGTTTATTTTTACAAGAAAGAAATTTTCTATACTAATTTTTACAATTTAACAAATGATTCCTCAAAATTCAGAAAAGTCAACATTTTGATCTGTGCAGGTGCTTATGGCCTTCATTGTCTTCAAGGTGTTTGACCATGAATATTGTGATTAACCTGGCTTGGGCCTTCTTCCATCATAAATTGTTTCAAAAACTCTATCCATTTTGCTGACCTTTCAAATACTTAAGGGACTCATGATCACTACGAATGATGAACTCTTAGGACACAATGTAGTGTTCCCAAGTTTGAAGAGCCCTCACCAAAGCGTATAGTTCTTTGTCATAGGTGGGATAATTAAGAGTGACACCATGTAGTTTTTCACTAAAATAAGCAATGGGGTGACCACTCTGAAGTAACATAACACCTAATCCCACTCTTGATGCATCACACTCTAGCTAAAAAGGTTTAGAAAAATCAAGCAAAGCTAAAATGGGTGCATTAATGAGTAAGAACTTTATTCTTTGAAAAGCATTTTCTTACTTTTTGCCCCAATGGAATGTAACATCTTTCTTCACCAACTAATTGAGAAGCTAGACTAGAGAAGTTAGGCACAAATCTTTTGTAAAAACCGGCTAGGCCATGAAAGCTCCTTACTTCTCCTACATTCTTTGAGGTTGGCCATTCTTGGATGGCTTTTATTTTGGTGGGATCAACATGTACTCGATTTTTTGTTCACAATGAATTCTAAAAATACAATACTATCCACACAAAATGTACATTTATCTACATTTACAAAAAGTTTTTTTTTTTTTCCTAAGAACTAACAAAGCTTCCCTCAATTGGTGTATGTGAGATTCTACAATATGGCTATACACAAGGATGTCATCAAAATAATCTACAACAAATTTTTCTATACAATCCCTAAGAACATGACTCATAAGCTTCATGAAAGTTCTAGGTGCATTAGTGAGCCCAAGAGGCATCACCAACCATTCGTATAGTTCAAATTTGGTCTTGAAAGCAGTCTTCCACTCATCACCCTCTTTGATACGAACTTGGGGATATCAACTTTTCAAGTCAATTTTGGAAAACACAATGGACCCATGCAATTCATCAAGCATGTCATCAAGTCTAGGAATCGGGTGCCTGTATTTAATAGTGATGTTGTTAACTACGCTGCAGTCACAACATATTCTCCATTTTCCATCCTTTTTAGGCACAAAAAAAACTAGCATGACACACGGGCTAAGGCTCTTTTGCACCCAAACCTTATGTATCAATTCTTGAACCTGAGATTCTACCTCCTTAGTCTCGTCTAGATTTGTTCTGTATGTTGGTTTGTTAGGCAAACTAGCACTCAAAACAAAATCGATTTGATGCTTTAGCTCCCTTAAAGGTGGCAATCCCTAGGATGAATCACTAGAGAATACATCATCAAATTGTTTTCAAATTTTTTCAACATGGTGAAATAAAACCTTGGGTTCAAACTCATCAGATGGTGTACACATGAGTGTTCCTTTACACAGTAGGAGGTATGGAGGTTGCTCAATGAGGAGAAGATGTTTTATAGAATTTTTAGTAAAAAGATTCTCCCCTTGAGTGACCTCATGGGAAGGAACACCAAGTCCCACACCTCAGACTCATCTTTAGGATCTAGATTTTGGATTTTTTGACTTTTTCTTTCACTATCTAATATTTTTTTTTCATTTGGACTTGATCTTCCAACACCTGGGTAGGAGTCAAAGGATGAAGTACACACTTTTTATGCCTATGAGTGAAAGTAATTTCATTGGTGATGCCATCATGGATAGTTTTCTTGTCAAATTGTCATTGTCTCCCCAATAAAACATGGCAAGCCTTTATACGAACTACATCACATAAAATGTCATCAACATAGTTGCCTACCGAGAGCTTGACTTTCACTTGATCTTTAACACTTATGTCCCCCCATCATTTATCCAATTCAATTTATAAGGTTTAGGGTGCGGTAGCATTTCCAAATCTAATTTATCAACCAACCTAGCACTACAACAATTACAACACGACCCACTGTTAATGATGAGAGAACACAATTTTCAGAAATTTTACACCGAGTGTGAAAAATATTCTCTCTATGTGACTCGGCTTGTGGACTAGCTTGATAGTTGAGGATTTTCCTAATCATTAATAATGCCCCCTCATGAGCATAAGCATCCTTACCCCCCTCACATTCTAGCTCCTCACTAGTGTTCTCTTCATTTTTCTCTTCCTCACTGTTGTGTACATCTTGGGCTCTCATTAAGATGGTCCTCATGGAAGGACACTAAGATTTGACATGTCCCCGACCCAAGCATTTAAAATATTTAATATCACTAGTGTGATTTGAGGTGGCATTCTCTTCTATTCTTTTTTAATTTTCTTGGACTATGGCTTTGGAAGGATTTTCTCTTGGTTTTTCTCTCACAAATTTTCCCTCTTTCTTAAGATCTTGCTTCAGATAGGAGTTAGGATAGGAACTTCTGCTTGGTCCTTTTCTCAAAATTTGTAGTTCAACTTTAATATAAATCTGAACCAAGTCATGAAAATTCCTGTAAGCTAGAAGTTTCACCCTATCTCTTATCTAAAGACTCAAGCCACTCATGAATCTTGCCACAATCACACTCTCATCCTCTCTAATCCCAACACTCATCATGTAAAGCTCCATCTTCTATCTATACTTCTCTATGATCATATTTCTCTGGCTAAGCCTATTGAGTTTATCCATTAATTCCTGATGGTAGTAAGATGGTATATATCTCCTCCTAAGAGCACTCTTCAAGTCATTCCAATATTCTATGGTTGGCTCATGGTGTAGATGTCTATCTCTTACTAGGGCTGCCCACCAATGCATACCATGACCTTGGTAGCTAAGGGCAGCTAAAGGTAGCTAAAGGCACCTTCCTCTCTTCACTCACATGATATCACTCAAATAATTGCTCAACCTTCATTTCCCAATCTAAAAATGTGTCTACATCATCTTTCCCATGAAAATGATGCAAGTCTACCCTAACTTTTTTAGCTTTTCTCTCTCTCTTATGGTGGGTATGAGGATCGGGTTGGTAATAGTCTCCTACTCTCAAATTGTTTCTGTCTGCTTTTTCCTCTTCATCCTCATAATGATAACTCTTTAAGAACTTGTTTTTGATTTTAACTTGTGATCCTTCTTCCTTAAGCTCTTTTATTCCTCCTCCACAATGGAAAATTGTACTTTAGTGTTAATTTGCGTAGAACGAATTTCATTTGAAAATTTCTTTAAATCTGAAGTATGTTCGTTGGACTCATTGCCACTGTGGTGAAGTGAATGTTTAGACCTCTTAAGTTTTGTGAAGTAGTTTTCTCAAGGTTAGATAGAACAAGTTTAGTATACCAGGGGGTCTCCCAGAAAAGTGAGGTGTGTCACTAGGACAACTTAAGTACCAATGCACTCCACAAGTCTTTCTTGCAGTGAGTTTTACTAAGTCACAAATGAAGGCGACTCAATGTAAAAAAATAGCAAAACATCTAGTTGGATATATGTGATAAAAATAAAAGCAAGACTTGTAAATAAAAGTAAGAACAAAACTAAAGAATTAAGCTAGTTGAATCCTAAAGGTGAAGCTCTTCGGCACCAAGGACCATTGAGACACATTCACTATCGAATGCAAATTAGTAAACCACTAATAATAGGATACTTGCAAATTACAACCTCAAAAGAAATACAATGAAATTTTGCTTAAAATTAAAATTTCCTATATTATGCCTTCTAAGTGTTTTTGAAAACTCCTCACAATTGTTTCACTCCAACTTTTATCAATTTGTAACTCAAACTTCAGTAGCAAAGTATCGTCTGCCCTTGTGGACTCTCATCCAAAGTTGCTCTCAAATAAGCTCTTGATACATTGGATTCCATTTCAACCCAATTTTCCTCATCAACGTACTAGTTCATCAAGAGGCCACAAAAATAGAAAGCAATAAAGCACAATTTGAAAGAGCACAACTTAAATGAATTATTGAATGAAAAACTCAGAGAATTGGAAAGAAATTGACAAGCAAGAAATTAAAGCACAAAAATGGAGGCAAGCACTCAAAAGAATCACTAGGAATGACTCTAGAATAGATTTAAAGATAGAAGATAAAACTACAGTTTTCCAATTCTGGCAGCACTGTATGATTCATTTATTATGACCAACGTACAACATATTTTCCCTCAAAATATTTACCACCAACCCTCAACACATTAAAGAACTCCCACACAAAATTTCAGGCCAAACGAATCACTGAATCGTTCCAGATAAATCCAGAACAAAGAGCATTTTTAGGTCCAGTCACTAGTAGAAAAATCACATTCTACGACTGGATAAAACAACGGTTAAAATGCGACCGCGGTAAATAAAAATACGGTGACATTTTTGAAATTAAGTGGAAAGATATTATAGCAGTTATTAGGCGCAATCGCTGTAGAATGAGATACTACAACGCTTGAAGATCCTAACCCCTGTAGTATCCTCTCCTGTCTAAAAAAAATTAAACATTTTAAACTCCCTCAAGATGACACTACAGCGGTTGGGAGTTCCAACCATTGTAATATCTCTCCCGAGGCGCATATGTGAGATTTTCCAGAATTTTTAAATTGAAATTTGAGATACTACACTGGTTGGGAGCTCCAACCGTTGTAGTATCTCCCTCGATTGAGTTTAAAATATTTTAAATTATTTTAAGAAGGAGGAGATACTACAACGGTTGGAGATCTCAACTGCGGTAGTAGCTCCTTACTACAACGGTTAGAGATCTCAACCGTTGTAGTATCCTTGTTTTAATCCCTGCGCACTGTTTATTAACCTACTATTTTTACTCCTTGCATTATTTGTCTTCCCCTCTCCCTCTCGCGCTACGCCGCTACGTCTCTCTGGTGCATTCTCTACTATTCTCACTCACGCTCATTTGGTTTGTTCCTTCGTTGCCTTCATCTACTTTCTTCAGCGTTTTCGACATAGGTGTTTGGTAACTTTTTTACATTACAGGTTTTTTCTCCACCGCAAATGCTTGGTTCGACACTCTTTTTCCATTCCCTTTGCAAGAGGTTAGCAATTTTGTGAAAGTCATTAAAAATAGTTATAAATTTCTTTTTGACCCAAATTTTTATCACCAACTTGATTTATTGTATATTTGATGGTAGAGTTCGTACATTGTATAAACTTATCGTAGATTTTGAGTTCCAAAAATTTAGGCCGAAAAAACATCAAAAGGCCATAACTTTTGATAGAGAGCATGGATTGAGACACTCCAAAAATGAAAGTTGTTCACATTGGCATAAAGAACCTCGTATGCAATTTATTGTAGATTTTGAGTTGCAAAAATTTAAGGCAAAAAAACTTCAAACAATTATAACTTTTGAAAGAGAGCTTGGATTGAGACGCTCTAAAAATGAAAGTTGCTCGAAATGGCATATATCCAAAGGGGATTCGAATTTCAAAATTTGTCCAAAATTTCATCGTTTACTAATTTTTTAGTATTTTTTACATGTTTTTTTTTTCTATTTCTCATGTCTATACTTGTCAAAAAATTCTGGAAATTGTTGTGGTGTTTCCTTGTATGGACTAGAGATTTATCAAAGAATTCTAGAAAATTCTGGAATTTTATTTTGTATTAGGTAACCGCTGTAGTACCTCTTTATTATAGTGGTTGCCTATCTACAACCGCTACAGTATCTCTCTATTACAATGGTTACAGAGAGGCAACAACTGTAATATATCCTCTCTTGGCCAAATTGCTTTTGGCTAGACAATTGAGTGTGTTTATTACAGCAGTTTTCGAAAAACCGATGTAGTATCTCATATATACTACAACGATTATTCAATCGATGTATTATGTCAAAGACTTTCTACAGCAGTTTCGGAACCGGTGTTGTATGCCCTCGAGAATCGCTGTAAAATGTCATTTTTCTGCTAGAGTGTATCGGTTATTGTTCTATGGGTTAAGCTTCTGGCAGCATTGATTCCAAAATTTATTGCGATCAAACCACAAAAAATTAGGTCACCAAATTTTTTCCATAAACTCCAAACATGTTAAGATAAGGTCACAAAAAATTTGAGCTCAATACAGTCACTAGATTAATTGTAGTAATTCAATTACAGAGGCAAAATTCATATTTCGTCAGAAATTTTCCAATTTGCAACATTCAAGCGTTTAAGATTTATCATTTTTATTCTACTTTTGAATTAGAATGCACCTTTTTAAGAGTGTTTCATATACATCTTGATACAACCATACACAAAATTTCAGTTCAAGATATGTAAAGTTCCTTCTCCAATAAAATTTCCAAATTCTAGTGATCTTTTATCAACAACTTCTGTGAAAAGAAGGAAACCTAAAGAGTTCAAGCAATGGAAATGAAACAACAAGACATGTAGAAGTTTGTAGACTCTAAAGAACTTACAAATGGTCTACTATTAAGTATTGGAACTCAATAATATAATTGAAAAAGCATACAAAAAGGCACATTTGTTTTAGACCTTCATTAAACACATCTTGTTCAGAATTTTCTTTCACACATAATTGATTAAACACCTAAACTACTAGCACAAACCTAAGGATTTGATGACTTTGTGGACTCACACATGACTTGACAACATGTAAATTGATTATAAAAAAGATATAATCACCGAAAACAATAAAATCAACCAAACAAAATCTTGAAACAAGACTCAAAATACAGCAAAGCTTGCGGCACATGCCATAGAGCACTTAAACACTTGATTCCTGGATGGTTCAAGAGGATTCAAGTTATTTGAATTGTTTAAACACAAGGATACAACAGTGATATACAACATGAAAATGATGGAAGAAGCTCCTTGATGCTTTGCTACTTGTGACTCCACATGAGGTTATGGAACTTTGAAGAAGCTATGCACCAAACCAAGGGAAGGAGAAGAAGCTCCTCTTCAAGCAAAAGCAATGGAAAAGGAAACGGAGCCGTAGAAATGATAGAGTATGGAAGAAGCTTACGATGGAAGCTTCAAAGCAAAGATGAACTAGTGGATGAAGTTGTTCTTGGAAGAGGTTGGGCTAACCACCAAGAGTTCTTCAAGGCTTTTTGGAGAAGAAAACTCAAAGGGAAACCTGACAACTGAGTTGAAAATTGTGCAGCATTTCTTTATACAAATCAAGCTTACGATATAAGGAGTCTACATGTGTATTTATAGAAAAAGCTTGCACTAGAAGCTTTCTCATGTACTATGAAGTAAGCAACTTACCCTAACCCTAGCTTGCTTCACATGCTAGCTAACCCTGACCCCAGCAGGTGGAGCAAGTCTGCTAACCCTAGCCATCTTACTCCTCTATCCAATGGCATGATGACATGTGGCACCTTGTAGAGGGAAATGTCTCTTAGGAAGCTAACCCTAACCCTAGGTGCTTTGTAACCCTAATGCACCTAGTGTTTATTTTAGAAAGAAAATTTCTTCTAAAATATTTTTACATTTTTACAAATGTTCACAAAGGCTCAAGGTTGTCAGCATCTTTATGTTCACTGGTGCCTCTAACTCCTCTTGAGCTTTAATGTGTCTGGCCATGGATCTAGTATTTGAGACTTACTTGCGCCTTCTTCCATCAATTTTGCTTCATATATGTGTGTAACTGCCTATGACTTAACCCCGGAAGGGATGGGTACGCTTAAAGGCGTGTCGTCGTTATTTTAAAATGTGTATATAGTGTAATGTGTAAGACCGACAACAATAAAACAACTAGGCGGTTCCAATAGAAATAAAGTACACTAGACAGTAACAAGAAAGTCATTAATATTAATATCCAAAGTCAGCTCGAAATGTACAAAATGAATCTTGCCTAAAGGCTGCTCCAAGCAACCATCAAAAAGGAAAAAAAGAAAGAGGCATGGCAAGAGTGGCTACACACAACGATCATAAAAAATCTCTTTACAGGTTCAAACCCTAGGGTGTCTTCTCCTCGTCCTTAGGTGACCCCTCCTCAATCACTGTTGTGGTCTGCATTGGAGGTGGGAATCTCCTCGATAGGCACCAGTTGCCCATTGTAGACGTCCTTATTCTTATCCATTTCATTCTTCTCTAGGATGCCATACAAGAAGACAACTTGACGAACTACCTATTGGAAGGACTGGGAGTGAACTTTAAAGACATAGTCCTTCATGTCATTCAACTTCATCTTCATCTACAGCTTCTTTGACATGGCTTGGTCATGGGCGATAGTGGCCTCGGCCAAATTCTTTTCAGCACCCTTCAAGTTTTCTAAAAGCTTGTCCCCCTCGTTCTCTAGCACCCCATATTTGGCTCTGAGAGCACCACACTCCGATTCAACTTTCTTTAAGGCCTCGACTTGAACTGAGTTTGCCTCGAAAGTAGCCTTGAGTGAAACCCCAAAGGCCACTAACTCCTTCTTCAATCTCGCCACCTCAGAAGAAGAACCTTTGGAAAGCTCCACTCTCAAGACCTAGGCAAAGGCGAGAGCTCAAATCTACATCTCCAAGCAAGCAGCAGCGAACTCATTAGGGAAGGCGATATTCATCACTCTCTTCTCTGTTGGAGAGAGCAAGATGTTGACGACCTTGTGAAATGTGAGGTCAAGGGCAAAGAATTAATCCGCATTGCTCACCCCAGCGTCAAGAGTCATGGACTGAGATCTTTTGGGCAAGTGTCGAGAAGAAGAATGGTTGTTAGGATGATCCTTCCTCTTAGCTTTCTTGTCGGTCAGTAGTGGAGGCTCGAGATCCACAAAGGTAGGGGAGAGAGGAACACCATGAGGAGTAGCAGCAGCACCTGACTCCTTCTCAGCTCGAGGTGCCCACTCTAACCTGATCTTCTTCAACCGTTCCAAGAAGTCACCTCCTTGTGGAGCCATAATTCCTGAAAATCAATAATTGATTCAGCAAAGTTAAAACCAGCCAAGGATTAGTCGAAAAGAGACACATATCCCCTTCAAATCCATCCAATGTTGAGAAGAAAGAAAAATCTTAAGTACATTTTGGATTGGAAGCTGTCTTGGGAATTGGAAGTTGTCCATGTCATCCTTGGTCATGGACGACCTTAGCCAAGAGTGATAATGGACGGGATCCTGAGTCCAATATAAGGGAAACCTAGGAGTATTCCCATTAAAAGAATAGTGCCTACCGACAGGTGAAATGGAAATTTTGAAAACAACATTCTTAAAATATTTATAAGAGTTACAAAAAGAAGTAAAGAGAGCAACCCCTGCCTGGCTTACTAGTCATAGCCACCTAAGTGTGCTAGCAAGGTGAGAACTATAGAAATACAATAAAGACATGAAGAGACTGCCTCAACCAAAACATCTCCGCCAACAAACGGAAGGCTTAAGGAGACATCCAAGAATTGGGGTGTAAGTGGGTGGGTGCCACATTTAGAGTGCGGAGCATGCCCATGGTGAATTTGTCAAAAGGAATGCACATGTTGGAGTCAATGAATAAGAACGCGTCAATGAAGAACTCAGATCCGTGACCTTCTCGCCCATGGCACACGTTATCAATGGCCCTACGCTGCTCCATAGATTGCGCGCCATTTAGAATGTCACTGGCCAAAATTCAAACACTCGTCGTGTAGCTCTCAACCATTGAAGACCAATTATACTTGGAGTACTAATGTGTCACTTGTGTGCTCGCCCAATCGTAACCGGTTCTGCGGGGAGGTTACTTTCGACAATTTCCGACACTAGCCTCCTAACACTGTCAACCTGATCATCTTGCACCCCAGACCCAGATGCCTTCTCAAACATGCCTATGGATCCGCGTGTCCCACTTTGGGCGGAGCTCCTAGAAGAAACACAACACACAGACTTAGTAAAACGAGACGAAGACGAGGATGACATGATTACCTCTAGGGATGAAAGCTTTACACCTAGCCACTGTCTCACGTGCTTGGATATCGGATATCGGATATCGGAGCAAGCATCTCTCAAAAATCGAAAAATTGAGACTACTAATGTGTCAGTTATGTGCTCGCCCAATCGTATTCGGTTTTGCGGGGGAGGTTACTTTCGACAATTTTCGACACTAGCCTCCTAGCACCATCAATCATGCACCCCAGACCCGAATGCCTCCTCAGACATGCCTACGGACTTGCGTGTCCTACTTTGGGCCAAACTCCTAGAATAAGCACAACTCATAGACTCAGTAAAACGAGACGAAGACGAGGATGGCATGATTACCTCTAGGGATAAAAGTTTTACACCTAGCCACTATCTCACATGCTCGGATATCGGAGCAAGGATCTCTTAAACATTGAAAAACTGAAAGCGACGCTCCTATTTATAGAGAGAGCCCACCCTAATGGTCAAAATAGGGAGATGTTTTGCCTCGCACCCTGTCCGATCAAAATCTGCACAAATCTTGAGGAACACTTACGTCATCAAGGCGGACCACTCACAAGCCTCATGATTGCGATTGACTACCATATGGGTGTGGACAGTATACACGCGTTGAGTAGTGACAGGGGACACACCCTGCCCTGCGCCATCGCAAAATCCAGTACTTAATGCTCTCGTGCCCTCGAGCTTGGGAGGCAAATGGTACGGTTAAGGTTGAGTAGTATGCGGTCAAGGCCTAGTAGTAGGCGTCTTAACTGGCATGTATTCAAATAAAACATAACATGAGGCATGATGATTCACCAGACACTCACTGACAACAGAAGATCACCAAAAGTTGCTTTGTCCTGAAACCTCAATCAATATTAATATATCCGTACAGTTTGGCTCCTATAAATACAATAAGAACGAACCAAGGCCAGGTACAAAAATCTAACTCTAAAAGCTGCCACTCCGACATCCATGTACTAACTTTGGCATCGGAGTACCTTTTGCAGATATCCTCCCACTCCACCTGAAGATCGAAGACTACGCCCGAGACCGAAGACACTCCAGGCATATGTAAGAACAATATACATATCATATTGATGTGAAAATGTTTTTAAGAGCACCTTAAAATTTTTAAAATATATAGTTAAAAAAACATGTTCAAATTCGCAGTAGAAAAAAATATGAAAAATCACACAAGCATGAAAGTCAAGTGTTGAAAACCTGGATCCTCTGTTTCCACGTTACTCCCGGTTTTGACTGTGTTCAAAATTTTCCAATGTTGTTTTCTGTGCAACTTTGTTGCGACTTACTTCAATAATGTGTTGTGGTGTTCAAAAACATATAGTCACTACTGCCAGATTACTCTAGTTGTTTTTTTTTTTTTGTGTAATCTATTCTAGAACCATCACTAAGTGTCATTTTGTGTGCCTATTTTCTTGTTAGCCTTGATTTATTGTTTTGTGTCATTTAAAATACTCATTCCAGTTTTGTTAGGATACAAAATCCTCGAGTTTAGCATTTTAAATTGAGCTTTTCTTGATTTTAATTCTTGACTCCTTGATAAGGAAATTTTCCTTGGCTTGTGAAATTGTGGGTCATTATCTAACATGTTTAAGTAGAATTTTGGAAGAAGATAATAATATATGGTTCAAGGAAAAGCGAGGAACAATAGAAGGAATAAACACAAAAAGAAAGACAATCACATTGCAAAGTTCTTGTATAAAAAAATATTTGTCACGGAATTTTGATGTATTTTCCTAAACCCTAAACAAAAATATTGTTGTTTTGATTGTTTTGGGAAAATGTGTTAAAAGCAATCTCAACTTGAACATTGTAATAGTGAAAAGAGGTTAGTAGGTGAAAGTGTGTCAATGGGCTCAAAAGTGTCACTTGCACTTTCATCATAGGACACATCTAGCTTTTATTGCTTTCTTAATTTGTCTTGCTTTCTTGCAATTTTTTTACTTTGTTATTTTAATTTTCTTAAGTCCCCATTACAACTAGGAATCAAAGTCAAAGCGCTTAAATGTAGTAGACCTTCCTTTGGTCTTTAAGTTTCACGAGAGCGCACACTGTTAGAAAAAAATTGCTTTGAGGCTTCTTCTGAGAGATGATGTGGAAGAGACCTGGGGATCACTCTGGCTAGGAAAGACTTAGTACTTAAGTTGTCCAAGTGACCCACCTCTCTTTCCTGGGAGTTTACTCAGAAGCCTTTCATTTTATTTCTTGTTAGGAACTTCACCAAAAACATAAAAATTTCTTTGTGAAAATACTTTTGGCACTCATATGGGTGTGGACAGTATGCACGCGTTGAGTAGTGACAGGGGACACACCCTGCCCTGCGCCATCGCAAAATCCAGTACTTAATGCTCTCGTGCCCTCGAGCTTGGGAGGCAAATGGTACGGTTAAGGTTGAGTAGTATGCGGTCAAGGCCTAGTAGTAGGCGTCTTAACTGGCATGTATTCAAATAAAACATAACATGAGGCATGATGATTCACCAGACACTCACTGACAACAGAAGATCACCAAAAGTTGCTTTGTCCTGAAACCTCAATCAATATTAATATATCCGTACAGTTTGGCTCCTATAAATACAATAAGAACGAACCAAGGCCAGGTACAAAAATCTAACTCTAAAAGCTGCCACTCCGACATCCATGTACTAACTTTGGCATCGGAGTACCTTTTGCAGATATCCTCCCACTCCACCTGAAGATCGAAGACTACGCCCGAGACCGAAGACACTCCAGGCATATGTAAGAACAATATACATATCATATTGATGTGAAAATGTTTTTAAGAGCACCTTAAAATTTTTAAAATATATAGTTAAAAAAACATGTTCAAATTCGCAGTAGAAAAAAATATGAAAAATCACACAAGCATGAAAGTCAAGTGTTGAAAACCTGGATCCTCTGTTTCCACGTTACTCCCGGTTTTGACTGTGTTCAAAATTTTCCAATGTTGTTTTCTGTGCAACTTTGTTGCGACTTACTTCAATAATGTGTTGTGGTGTTCAAAAACATATAGTCACTACTGCCAGATTACTCTAGTTGTTTTTTTTTTTTTGTGTAATCTATTCTAGAACCATCACTAAGTGTCATTTTGTGTGCCTATTTTCTTGTTAGCCTTGATTTATTGTTTTGTGTCATTTAAAATACTCATTCCAGTTTTGTTAGGATACAAAATCCTCGAGTTTAGCATTTTAAATTGAGCTTTTCTTGATTTTAATTCTTGACTCCTTGATAAGGAAATTTTCCTTGGCTTGTGAAATTGTGGGTCATTATCTAACATGTTTAAGTAGAATTTTGGAAGAAGATAATAATATATGGTTCAAGGAAAAGCGAGGAACAATAGAAGGAATAAACACAAAAAGAAAGACAATCACATTGCAAAGTTCTTGTATAAAAAAATATTTGTCACGGAATTTTGATGTATTTTCCTAAACCCTAAACAAAAATATTGTTGTTTTGATTGTTTTGGGAAAATGTGTTAAAAGCAATCTCAACTTGAACATTGTAATAGTGAAAAGAGGTTAGTAGGTGAAAGTGTGTCAATGGGCTCAAAAGTGTCACTTGCACTTTCATCATAGGACACATCTAGCTTTTATTGCTTTCTTAATTTGTCTTGCTTTCTTGCAATTTTTTTACTTTGTTATTTTAATTTTCTTAAGTCCCCATTACAACTAGGAATCAAAGTCAAAGCGCTTAAATGTAGTAGACCTTCCTTTGGTCTTTAAGTTTCACGAGAGCGCACACTGTTAGAAAAAAATTGCTTTGAGGCTTCTTCTGAGAGATGATGTGGAAGAGACCTGGGGATCACTCTGGCTAGGAAAGACTTAGTACTTAAGTTGTCCAAGTGACCCACCTCTCTTTCCTGGGAGTTTACTCAGAAGCCTTTCATTTTATTTCTTGTTAGGAACTTCACCAAAAACATAAAAATTTCTTTGTGAAAATACTTTTGGCACTCAATCGTTTGCTATTTTTTCTAATTTTTTGAGGAAAACTTTTCTAACAAACATCAATGACCACACCTCTACCAATGTTCAAGCTAGTGCTAAAAATAATGAAGGAGAATGGATGAAAGATGAGATCAAGAAAGAAATGACAGAGATAATGTCCTTCATGATGCCTAAGTCCACGAAAGAAATAAGAATGATGATGGAGAGAAGGATGATAAAGAAGGATAAGCATAATGAAGGTTCAAATAAAGATAGAAGCCATCATAGAGACCTTCATTACTAAAGAGAAGAAGGTGAGTGTAGTAATCCTTGCTATAGTAATTCCTATCCACTACCCTCAAAAGATCATCACAAGTATAGAACTCCAATCTATCTCGACGAGCCTAAGGTTAGCCTTCCCCCTCTCTATGGAAAGACAATGTTGAAAAATATTTAGATCGGGAGATAAAGGTTGAGTAGATATTTGAGTGCTACTAGATAAACCTAGAAAGAAAAGTGTCTTTAGCTTCCTTAAGCTTTCAAGAACCAACTTTGGATTGGTGGACATCTTTAGTTCATGATTGTCACCACCCAATTTTGTCCAGGAAAGTAAAATTAAAAAGAAAATCTAAAATAAAAAGAGAAAAATATTTCTAATAAATTCTCGAAAATTTAGATTTGAATTTTATTATCTTTTTTTTTTTCATTTTAGAATGGAAAAATATAAAAAATGTGATTTAGATTTTTTTACCCTTTTTACCATTTTAAGAATATATATATGTATATCTGTGTGTGTGTGTGTGTGTGCGTGCGTGTGTGTGTGCGTGTGTGCGTGTGTGTGTGTGCGTGTGTACGTGTGTGTGTGCGTGTGTGCGTGGGTGCGTGGGCACGTGTCAGCGTGTCTGTGTGTGCGCGTGTGCGCGTGATGCGCGTGTGTGCGTGTGTGCGTGTATGCGTGCGTGGGTCCGCGAGTGTCCGCGTGTGCGCGTGATGCGTGTGTGCGTGTGTGCGTGTATGCGTGCGTGGGTCCGCG
>Ga0209489_107215_pt1 | contig 16841 bp, 7 predicted proteins | sample SiratrowhiteBW_FD_187527 | JGI IMG/M metagenome (GOLD analysis project Ga0209489, IMG submission 187527) | Root nodule microbial communities of legume samples collected from California, USA - Siratro white BW (SPAdes) (version 2) | ecosystem: Host-associated > Plants > Roots > Nodule | place: USA... | reverse complement strand
AAAAAATTTTTTTTTTTTTTTGCAATAACAATATTGATTTCTGTAATCTACTTAAGTATAAATGCCATGAACTATTAACTTAAATTTATTTTTTTCAACCTCGTTTAGTTATCGTCTTTCATTTTATTAACAATAAATAACTTATATTGTTTAGTTTCAAGTTAAAAGTTCTATCCTCATTTAATTATAATAGTAATAATTTAAAGATTAAATGTAAATTTTGGGGAAAAGAACTCTGTATAAACTAAACATTAGCATGACGAATAGAATATGAAGAGTAATGTTCTTGTTCATCAATTTATTAAATTCCTTACCTTATTAATTTATTTTGCTAATTATCTTTTTTGTGTATTCATCTTAATTTCTTGAATAATTATTTTTATTTTGTAATCACTTGATTTTTTAGCTTATTGATTGATAGTGATCATGATCTTCATTAAACTTTGATTTAAGTCGTTTTAAGTATTATTTTTGGCTTTGAATTAAATTTATCTGCTGAGATCTTTAAAACTGCTTTCAAATTTTAATGTGATAATTTACTTTCCTCACTACTTTTCTTTTCTGCATCAAATCTGTTTAAGTTAAACTTATATTTAAAGATTTTCATTAATATACAAGTGTTATTACATTAATGTTTATTTTCAAGATTGAAGACATTGTATAAAATTCCATATCTATATATAAAGTGATATGTTGTTGTAGTATACATCCTTTTATATCCTATTTTACTTCCATGATTATTACTATTATTTCTCTTATAATTTTATTTATATATTTTTTAAATTATTCACATATTTTGATAGTATAACACATTATAAATCACTTATTATTTATTATTATTTATTATTTTTTCAAAATATAGAACTATAGATTATGTCGGAGTTTATAATAAACGGGATAGTCTCAGCCTCTCCAACCTCAATGCTAGATTCATCGCTTTTAAAGTTTTTTCTTTCAGAACAGAATTAAAAGTCAATATTATTAATAATTAAGGAAGATGTAATTTTTTCATATCATTTATTAATGATGGTACAATAGACTTGTAGAGGAAGAGAAGATCGTCTATAAATCAATAAAAAATAAATCTTGTAGTTTTATATCAAGACTGTGTAAATATATTATTTTGTCCGCTCAAATTATTGATCAATATTAACCCATTTTTTTCACAAACAAATATAAAGGCTATACTATTACAAATAAATTATTTTATTGTCTTCTAGCTTTTGATTAAATAATATTAAGTATAAGAAAATGTTTGGTCTGTAACGTTAATCCATTTAAACTAAAACCATTTTAAGTTGCTAGTTAAAATAATAAGAATTTACAAACTTGATTGTTTTTTCATTATATTTTATCTTCGATTATTACTCATATCTTAATTCATTTTAATATATATATTTCTCAATTTTTTTCTTTAGTGATTATAACTAAAATTATTCAGCTTTTTCAATCTTTATCTTTTAAAAAGAAATTTTGAGGAATTGGTGAGTAAATGAAGTGTTTACAATTTGACTTAACGTTTACAAGATTGGTAAGTAAATGAAGTGCATATAATTTGACTATAAACGTTTATCATTCATAAATATAATTAATTAATGATATCTTTAATGTTTTGACTAATTATCATTTATTGCTCTAAACAGATCCCAAGGCCAATTCACAGTGCAATTTGTGACAAGTCAAATGTGACAACAAATACAATACAATGTGTAATTGGTCTCCATCAGTTACTTCAACGCCAGAACCCTAAAACAGTCAATGATAAATATTTTCTTACATTTGGCATCCATGAGAAGGGTAACCGAAACCATTTCAAAGTAAATTATATATTTGTCCAAAACTAACAGCACAATTTCACAGTGCGAAGGTTAATGAAAATTACAACAATTATCCTCGTTATTATTATTATTAATATTAATAATAATATTAATATTAATAATAATAATAATAATATTATTACTCTTATATAAGAACTTAATAATAATAATAATATTATTATTACTCTTATATAAGAACTCAAGAGTCTCTTGTTTATTCTCACTTTCATCTGTTGCTTCTTTTGAATCAACTTGTTCCATTGTCTCCTTTGTTTTTTTTTCTTGTTCTGTGCAGCTTTCAGCAGAGACATCATGGCTGGTAGGAGATGGTTGAGCATTGTGGTGGATGGAAGCACAACCATGAGTCCTTATTGGAATAAAATTGTTTCAGAGTATCTGGTGAACATTGTCAGGTATGAAAATTCTTGATCTATATTTATCATGCACAGTAATTTGCTTTCTCTATCATTTCCACTATTATTTGTTTTATGCTATATATATATATACAAATGTTTGTGAACTATTGACCATCTTTTGTACCACTTGATTTATAGATTTGTTATTCTATTGGGAACATTGACTTTTATGGGTCCAAAAATAATTTTTCATAAAAAAATTAGGCGATTTTTTTCAGACATAGGGAGGACAAAATTAAAAGGTGAAAAGAAATCATTTTAAGAGATAAAGACTTTATTTTATGTGTTTCGGAAAACTAGATCATACATTTTACGATTTGTTAAAGGCTAGATCTATAAATTTGTGAATAATTCTTTTTCTGGGTTGTTGGTCTGAAGTTCTCATATTTTTTAATTTTAAAATAACATAACTTAATTTCAGTTTTATATTTTCTATATAATAAAATTAATAAATTATATCATAAAGTTAAATTGTTCTATCTCCGTTTCGCTAATTTGAAATTCTAATCAATCGGATTTGTACTTCAAATAAATAATTTAGTAAAATTTCGAGTGGGTCATAGAAATACAAAATAGAGAACACATAAAAAGAATGATGAATTAAGAGAAAACAAGGGGTGGGTGCAGGGAAGGAGAACAAGGGGAAAGTTAAAGCATTTTGAGAAAACGTTTTTTTTTTAATTATAAAATTGTCATTTTTTCTTAATTCTTTTTTAATTCTACAAAAACGAAAACAAATAAAAAGAACTTTCGAGAAAGGGACAAATAGTGAACACAATAAAAGGTTACCCTTTTCTATTTTATAAAAAAATTAAAATAAAATTATTGTGACATTTTTCAAATTAAAATTAAAAAAGATTTATCAAACTATAACATACTTTGTTTTTCTGTTTATTTTTCTTAATCACAAAGATTTAGGAATGCTAAAATGTAGGGTAAAATTATATGCAGAATCTAAGAATAGCTTTGCTCTCTCACCTATGAAATTTTTTAACATCTCAGCTAAAATTAGAGATGAAAAAAAAAATTTGATAGCTTATTTTTTTATGAAAAATTCAAAATGGATGAGAGAATTATCACATAAATTAAAGAATATTTTATTAAATTGAAGAAATTACAATTTTTCCTTAAATAATAATTACACCCTTTTTTATAGTATGAGAAACACTCACCTAACATTTTTATTTCTATCTCCCTTGATGAGGAACTACAGTTTTTGAATACAAATCCATATAACATCCTTGTATGTGTAGTAGCTATCATGTATTCCATTTTAGAAGTAGATTTCGCTTGGATTCTTTCTAAAACATCTATCACCTAGTGTCTTTTCCCTTTGAGTATTTTTCCCCACAAAAGTGACTTTATCTGGGTTTCACATGGTAAATTATTAAATCTTATAATGCAATAGAAGAGGATATACTCGCTTTTTATACATAATAAATAATTACTTAATAGCAGCTCCAAAGTCATAAATGTTAATAAATAAACTGGTCTCAAGAGTCTTTATTTTATTTATTATTATTCTAAAGTTATTATTTATAGTAAATTTATCTCAAAATTAAAAACTTCACACCTAATTAAAAAAATGATGGCACTACATTTTATCTCAGCCACTGTTTTGGTTTTTCTACCAAACACATCCACTGTTAGTTTATATAAAGCCAACTGTGTTTTTAATTGAAAACATGGATAACTTAATTTGCTCAATCTACACATTTAAACAAGTAACCCTTTGTGAACTGAATGTTACCACTTTCTCTATTGATTATGCAGGTGCTTCTTTGCCAATTCAAGAGCAGAGGTAATTATACTTTTCCTGTATTTAAATTTTCGATAGACTTGTACATGTTACAGAAATTAGTTAATTTCTACACAAAAACTTGAAAGGTTTCTTGTTTCCTTTATAGACCTTACTTATCACTCATCCATTACTTCAACATAATTAAAAGATTTCCACTCATTCATGTGTTAACGTGTTTTGGTATGAAGGCATGAAAATATAGTATGATTTCCAAATCCATGTATAAAGTCAAACATAACATCATTATTAGGAAATTAATTTACTGAGAGATCAGGAGGGAAAGAAGAAAACTAAGTATCTTTCATCAAGAAGGGATATAAGAGATATATACTCATAGGATTGCAAGATTCATTTTATCAATCATGTAGGCTTCACCAAGAAGGAAAAATTGTGTGATATGTTGTTTGCTAGTGTTTGGTCTGTCTACACGGAATTGTTTTCAGAAATATGATCATTTTCTGAATTTGCTCAAAATTAAAGCTGGGATATATGGTGTAATAAGGCTAGAGTAGAAGGGTTTGATTTTTAGAGGAACAAAGAGCCTTTGTTTTGTATTAGATCTTTGTAATTGTTTTCATAGTAGCCCTAATCTTTTTTATTAATAATAGTGAAAATATTTACCGTACCATGTACGTACTTTTTATTGTTTACAGGGACGTTATCCTACTTGTGAGGTTGGATTAATAATGTACAACCCCAATCCAAACCTAGGTACTTGTTCTGGTTCTGCATTTTCATTCTTCTTCTTCTAATAATGCAATATATAGCAGTTTTATACATTATTATTCCCTTTGATTCTATGATACAACACAATGCCAATTATTTAAACCATTAATTTTAGGAAACACATTATATATAGAATGTAGGTTTTTAGTAGAGACCTTCACCTATACGTAGAGTTATTTAATGGCAAAACTTATCACTCTAAAACATAAATATATCTCATTAAATTTTGTTTGAGCTTTTGTTTATAAAATTTTAAGTAACTATTGTAAGATTGTATAATCTAGGTTTTTCATTCTTATATCTTAACATGAAATTATCATAGAGAGAGCGAGAGAGAGAGCTCCTTAATCTTTGACTTTTTATTTATTTTTTTCACAGGAAGGAACGTCCACTGTATCAATTGGACAAGTAATATGGATCAGTTTATAGCCTTGCTGCCGTATTTAGCTTTCAAAGGACCTAATAAGACTCATACCGCAGCAGAAGGTTTGGCAGAAGCTTTAGGGGTATGATAACGTATATATATGTATATATATATATATATATATATATATATATATATATATATATATATATATATTTGTTGTATTCCAAAATTAACTTGATCATCTTACATATGATATGAGATGTACATGCAAGTACTGTGACAATGGAAATAACAATATATGAACCTTGGACTGAGCAGATGTTCCCAAGAGAAGGAATGACAGAAAAAGAATACTTCCAGTGTGAAAGGCACTGTATTCTTGTGGCAGGGGGTGAACTTGTTGCTGAGAGAATGTTAGTGCCTTTGCCTAGGGTTCATGAAGGAAAATTTGTACATGGACAAGTCAGGATTTTACTTGCCAACTTTTTAGACGTGGCAAGAATGTTTGTCCCGGTTGTTTCTCATAACTCCATTCTTAATTTTTTTTTCATGAATCATAACATTTTACTCGTTACTCACTGTGTTTGTTACCACATGCAGCTCAGGATAAGCCTTTCTGTCATAACTCCAACTCTGCATCCACTTTCTGTATCCATTTTCAATGAGGTAAAGATTTATATCACATGCATAACTTCATTTCACTTTGGTTTAGTGTTCTCACTAAAAAGATGTAATGGCTTGATCTGATTACAGTATAGTAGTTTGTTTAATATATAAATGCTAGTGTAGATGATGAAATACAGTTATTTATTTTTATATATATGTCTTGGTTAATATGTACGTTTTTTTACCCTTCTTTTGGTAGGGAAATTCTCTGGATAAAAGCAATCCCATCATGGACTACGGAAGTGGTCAGATTACTGTTTTGTTATCAAATAATTTTAAGGAGGCAAAGAATTTCCAGTACAACAAAGGAATGGAATCAATGAAAACCACAACTTCTATAAGTTTCACCAACGGTCATCAAGGTGCTCTCCTTCGCTCTCTCTATATTTTATATGTGTGTTAGTCATCAATTTTCCTATTATAAATATGCTTGTGTTGATCAACAATTTTTATCTTTTTCTCTTCATCATGTTTTCCTCTAGGGTATATAGCCTGTGTTGCTCCTTTACTCTTGTTAGATCGTACCTCTGATAAGTTTTTTTTTTCTTGAAAAACCCTCAAGAATTATTATTAATAAAGAAATTAGCACAATGAGTGATAATCTTAAGAGTTAAAGAAAATACTATTCACTACATACTAGACCAAAAACCTTATCCATTGATATACCCTCACAAAATAACATACAAATACCTGTTCTTTAGCTTGTCAAAACAAAACACAACCCTCCAACTCCAATAAAGGAACCGGAACCAATCACTACACAACCCCAAACTAAACCAAAAAGCAATGTTTTTTAGTATCATTCTTTACATCATCCTCATGTTATTTTGAGCAGTAAACAGCAAGTACATGTTTGCTGGTCTATGTATTCTCTGTAAGCTCTCTTGGAGCAGTACATGTTTGCAGAAATTTTAAACCAAAGATTCAACATGCAACGAAACCTGCACATGACCCTGCAACCCCATGACCCTTTGAATATATATGCTTGTTACATGACATAAATCTAATCCCCTAACAGTACCCCTGAATTCCCACCCTGCTGTGAACATTCTGTACTTTCCAGCCTATATCGAATGCATTGCCTCCCTAGTGCTGAAGTTGACTTTGTTGACTCGTATGTCTGCATGCTTGCTCAATTCAGATCCCTCATTATCAATGCAATCTGTATTCGGGGTCACTACTTGATGGTGTACCGTGCTGTCTTGAAATTTTCTGCTATTATTTAGCCACAGCAGCTGGAAGACAGAATTTAAGGCATGCTTCATCCTCCTGTAACATTCTCAGCATAGCACTTGAAACTCTTTGATGTGATCTTGATAGTCCTGAATTGCAGCTGTAATGTGAGCAGTCTTTTCACAGACGGTGACTGCGATATTCCTTTAATGATAGAGTGCCAATCCAGCTGAAAATTCTGCATTGTACTGGTCCTTAATTTCTTCATGCAGGATAACAAAACTTTGAATGCATACACTAGTGGACAATAATACACTAAGGAATTAATATAGCTAAAACTAACTCCTGGTGACAACACTTCCGATATAAGCTGTCAAAAGTTGCATCTCATGTTGTTTGGATTTCTGTTTCCCTTATATTACACCTGCTAGGAAAATCTCAACTATTCTTTCTCGACAAGCCTGATAACATTTAATTTGAATTTACGCCAATTGCTTAAGAAATTTCTTCTATTGTTCATATTCTATTTTTTTTTAATATTTTCAGGAGACCAATACTCGGCAAGTGGCATGAACATGGGACAGCCAAGCATGAACGTCGGACAGCCAAGCATGAACATCGGACAGCCAAGCATTCAGGGTCTCCAAAATGTTAGACGTGTAGTATAATTTTTTTCCTTTTTTTTTTTTTAATTTCTTTGAAGTTTACTTGCTAGAATAACCTTCCAGGAGTTAAAATTCTTGTGGGTGTTTTCCATCTACTTTTTGTTCATTATTTCTTTATCACTAACTTTGTATGAACATAAAACACTTTGTTGTTCAGGAGTCTGCAAGCAAACAACCCCTGGTTGCCTCACAGGCAACAACAAATGAGATGCCTGCTCCTTCCCAAGGCTGCTTCGTGCCTATGAGTTCCTATGAAGAAATAATGTCAATCCTAAGTGATGACAATATTACTTTTGAAGATCAGCCAAAGAAAAAGTCCAAGACATCTGTACCAACTGCGGAAGAGGAGGACTCCTTGGCATACCTTCTTCAACTTGATCAGCCGGTTTCCTTAGATGAGCTTCTTGGTCAAGAGCAAACACTGCCTTCCAACACACAAGCGGGAGGAGAATCATCACAAGTTCTGAGGGACATTGCACAACAAAGTGTAACAAGAGGCACAACCTCTACTTTTCAACTGACCCCAAATCCATCTGAGAGAATGAACATTTCAGTTTCACCGGGGATAGTAGTATCTAATGCATGCACTTCCTCACTTGGAGAAGGCTCCTCAAATGGACTACCTCAGGAACTAGGAGGCAACATGGGCGTATTAAACCCTATCTTCGGCTCAGAAAACTATTTAAATTCTGGTTTGCCACCATTGCCTCAAAATGACCCAAATTTTTGGCCTGCGGAATCAAGTGCTTTGTATCCTCCACAAATTGCTGCTTCATTTGGTGATTCCACCTTCCTTAATACAATAGGGAACTCGAACCCTCAGTTTGATTCACCAAGCTTCCCGATGCAGCCATATGGTTGTGCTAACCCCAGTCTTGGTAGCATTGGAAGTACCAGTTCTCATTTTGGAAATCCACTGGCTCAATTTCAACCAGCAAACTCCCTGCTAAATCCTTATGATTGTGCTGGTGTTGGTGCCAGTAATCTTGTTGGAAACACAATCTCTCAATATCAACCACCAAACTTCCCTGTGCTTCCTTATGGTAGTGCTGCTGCTGGTGGTATTGCTTGTTCTAGTGCAAGTACTGATGCCATTGTTGTTGCTTCTGCTGCGAATGCTAATGCTAGTCATCAACAATTCACAGTGAGCGGGGTCGATCCACTATGTGTACCTTCTGCAATGGTGGCAAACCCTTTGCCTTCTCCTGTGCCAATGCCACCACCTCAATATAACCAGACACCATATTTGCCTCGCCAACCATTTCTACCGGGTTTCAAAGACTTCGTGCCAACATGGGAGGTAAACTAAGTTCTCTCATTGATTCATAAATGTCCAACATAATATGCTCTGATGATTTCAAAATATATTTGATATATCCTTATCCTTCGTATGCACTTCAACTTTTATGTGTCGATTTATTTGTTTCAAAGTGGCTTCAAAGTTCCTTTATCAAACCCAGTTTGATTTTACTTCAGAAAACCAAACATTTTAAGACATGCTTTCCCTTTAACTTTTGTCTAGATATAACAAGATCTTTACACTGTTAACATTGAGTTGTCCTATATTTGCAATTTATCACTGTTATATATTTGTTAGGGCACAGATAGAATTAAGTGGTTCGAAATATATATTACTTTAATATTAATTTTGATAAAATCGGTTTATATATATACATACATATGTGTTCTTTTTGTATCTAGGGCTATCTGGTTGGAAGTATTGACCCGTATTGCGCATTCTTTAATCAAGCAAAGGTACGGTTACTTTATGTTTTGAAGAGTAAATAATCTTTAGTAATTAGTTTGAATTAAAGTCTAATTTGTTACCAGAAGGGGCTTATATTTTTATATTTTATTTATCTAAGAAACCTGCATTATAACACTTATGAGAATTGAGTAGAAAGTAGCTGAAGATCTTCCCTCTTTTCCCTATGAAACAGGCCTGGAGGAAAAAAACATCACCAGCCACGTAAGTGGATCTTCTTTCCAGAAACAAACACTTGCCAATGCTAATGTAAAAAAACAATTAAAAAAGCTTATATATAAGAATACGAAAATTACTTTTATAAAACATTTGCAGGCTTACATGTCAGTGGTCAACTACGCTGGAGATCGCTTTCTACTTACCCAAAAAGGCTATCATGCATACCATGAGGTAATTTATGGCATGATGTTATTGTTTTCTTATTTTGAAAAAAAATAAAATTATTAGCATAATCTATTGTAAGGAAATCTTATACATCTTTTTTAATGACATTTAATCTTAGGAATTATGGTGGAGTCGTTGATGAGGTGTTACTTGAAGTAACTCAATTCGACAACCTTGATCTGTACTACCATCTCACAAACAAAAATCTGGTTAGTCATATATATGGGAATCGATTCCCTCATGTTAATTTTTTACGTAAGAAAAAATCTTACTGAATGGAAAAATTTAGCTGCATTTGAGATTCATTTTAACGTCTCATCTCTGTGCAGTGTGCAAAAATTGGTCTCTCTTCTCATACTTTAGTGTTAACCACAACTGAAAACAAGCACTGCTACATGGGGTCCATTTTCCCAGGGGTGAGTGTGATGCCAATATGACTTCACATTATCATTTGCTTTTCGTTAGTTTTAGTACAAAATTTAGCTAGTTACTGTTACAGGATGCTGTATTTCTTGAACCTATCTAAAGTATGGTTTTGGCTCCAGGAGCCAAAGCAGCCCCGAGTCACGAAGAAAAGGTTCAAAGAGCTGCCATAAGCCTAGAAGGTTCAAAGAGCTGCCCTAAGCCAGAAGGGTACGTTATCAGAGGAACGTGCTGCAACTTCACTGCTTATTTCATAGGCTGTGGCAGAGACGAGGAGATGTAGCAACTTTGCATAACCAATTTCTGTGACTCTGGGTGGCTTGTGACTCTATGCATTAGTACTGTGATTTTTATATGCTTTTGTTTCAGAGATTTTATGACTTAAGTACTATGGATTATTTCTAAATTTATCTGAATTTGGTTATGTTTTCTTGACTTATATGGTTCTATTTATCGGTTTGGTCGTTTACCATCAATTTCAGCGATTAGGCCTGGTGTTTTATTGATTTATCTTTTCTGTTCACAAATTAAAATTATGAAATTTTCACATGGTGATGTCTGATTTATTGTTTATCTTGAGTTTTTTTATCGTTAAATAATCTAAATATTGAGAATTTTATTTATATATAGCTAGGGTTTCTAAGCTACATACAAATTCATATTTTTTAAACTTTTTTTAAATTCTTATTTTGAAAAAAAAAAATATAGTTATATTAATAAGGGAGGAAATGAACTTAGAAGATATTTTTTTATTGTGAAATATTAATACTCAAGTGGATGAAGCTAATGTGAATTATTTATATTTAGAATTCAGTTCTATATATGACAATTGTTTACAACTATTCCATAGCCGTTCCCACCGTATCTACAAGTTGTAATTGTTTTAGATTTTTAAGGTGTATATTAGTTTTTGTATGTTACTGCATCTATTTGTCTTTAGCATAATGGTGTATATTAGTTTTTGTAATATGTTACTGCATCTATTTGTCTTTAGTATAATGGTAGGATAACTTGATTTATCTGAGTTACTCAAAGCGGAATGGTTGAATTTTGGTGGTCTTTTTTGTTTGTGTTGTAATAAGGTTGGATCACTTCTTAAGTGGTTATTAATTTCATTTTTAATTATTAAAAAAAATTATTTACAACTATATTTTAAAATTGACTGTCTGAATTAAAAAATTTCAGTTCCAATCTATTATTTAAAATTCATGTCAAACCTTACGTCTCTAGAATTTAAAATGTGTTAGATGAAACTTTTAACTTATTTGTCTTCGGGAACAATGTCTTTTGTCTTTGATTCACTTCACACATTATTAAGGTTATTAAAAAAGCCAAAACACTCAAACCAAAGGTTATAATCTCAAATTGTTATGAAATATTTCATTAAAATTATTTTTAAAAACTATAAAGTCGTGAATATGTTAAAATAAATAATAATAATAATAATTAATATTGTTTAAAAAATTGAGAATGCATTATTGGTGTATTTCTTTATAATTAAATTTTAATTAATGAATATAAATTAATATATTATTTTTATTTATTAAATAATTCTAACGTTTTGAAATAAAAATATTTGTAATTTTATTAAATAATTTTATTCAATTTCCCTTTTAACCGGTCTACTACTTTAATGAACATTTCAATAATATGTGTAATGTAAGACGGCAAAAATATTACAAAGGTGTAATTTTTGTCTATTTTTATCAATAAATTTATTTTTTATGGTAAATCGTACCACAGAGACACGACTTCAAATGAAGAAGTATAGACAAACGCAAAATTAAAAAAAAATAAAAATTGAACTGACGACTTCAATGTAAAAGGATGAGTTGAAGTCGTGCCAATGTGACACCACTTTAGTAATAAAAAAAATTACACTGAAGTTGTGCATTCAGTTAATTTTTTTGCATAGAAGTCGTGCCATGTTGACACGACTTCAATTCTTTTTTTTTGCACTGAAGTCGTACCACGTTGACATGACTTCAGTTTATTTTTTTATCTGAAGTCATGCTTCCGTGGCACGACTTACTCATTTTCGTAAAAAAAAAAATAAAATTTACACCCTTTTAATAAAAAACGAAAAAATTAGACATGTTTGGTACTTTTGCCGATGTAAGACATGTTACTTTTTACTAAAAAAAATTGTTTATTTTTTCACAATAAATTTAAAATATCTTTAGCTTAATTGGAATTTTTGGTACCAATATTTGACAAAATATCTTTATTATTTATTATTCTTTATTATTTTTTATTTTTATTATTTATAACAATAAATTAAATGAAAACCCTCAAAATTATCTTAATTCCTATAAAATTATACAAAATACTTGTATAAAAATTATCTTTAAAATTGAATTTAATGTAATATGATATACTTGATGTAATTATAACCTGACTAAATAAACAATTCGCTTCCCCTAAACCGATTGCCTTCCTTAATTTTTAGTTATTTGTACTTTTGGTCACGAAGTTTATTTTAACACAATCTTTTATCTCTTAATTTTTAATCATTAAAAAATTAATTCAAATTGTCGGTAGTTCTTTCGTTATTTTGTAGATGACACAATGACATTGGAAAAACACATTTTATATACACAGTTTTTATTATAGAAGGTGTAACAAGTGCAAAACTGAAGGAAACAAATCATGTGTCTAATAATGTGTCCTACAAATAAGAATGGACACGTGGATTTAAAATTTTCTTTAAGAAGTTATACAATTATTTTGTGAGAAAAAATTGCATTAATTATACTAAAGAGAAAAAGACATTATGTGTCTTTATTTTTTTTTAAAAATTAATAGTAATAATTACATAGTATTATCGTGTTTTTAAAAATGTGAGTAATTAATAGTGTATTATATTTTTGAGATGTATGTTTTTCTCAATTTTAAAAAAATGATATATATATATATATATATATATATATATATATATATATATATATATATGAAAAATTTATTTATATATTATATTAGAAATAATAATTTTTTTTCTAAACGGAAACGTAAGGGTTAAAGAGGGTCAGAAAAATAAATTAAAACTATTTTTTTAATTTACATGCTATTTTTTTATTAGAAAGGCGTAATATGAAACGATACATGGGATTGGTGATTTGAATTCGAATTGAATAAGGATATTTTTTAAACCAAAGATGGAATGAAACAACATATCATAAAATAAAGATCAAAATTTATTAAGAAAAAAATCTAACACTTTATAATATTTATCAAGGGTTAAAAACATTCAAGTTTAATCTATAGTATTGGTGCTCAACATAACATATTACATAATATGTAAACTGTTTTTACTCAAAACTGAATTTTCACAAGTGTTTGAGGGCGATCTTTTAAAGATAAGATGTTGTCAAACAATCAAGTAGAAGTTCATCTACAAGATTATTTAGAGAATTAAGATAATGAGTTAAGTAAATATTTCCTGCAAGATTAGTCTGTATTTATAGGCTCAACTTGAGTTAGTTTTATTAATAACATTAGATGACAGATTATTAGCTTTGAATGTCTGTTTTGGAATGTTGGATAATCCAGCTTTTAAAGGTTTTTAAAACCTCATTATTCCTAGTTAATAACATTAACAAGGAACAATTATGAGTAGACTATATTGGTTTTGTATGAACTTAACACTACTATGTGGATAGGTACATACGTCACAGGAATTCATAAATGAGGTACAGTTGGACCGTGTTGATGAATGATCGAGTTTTAACATTCTATAACCAATGATAAGTTGGGTTACTTTGAGATGATAGTTTATTTTTAAACGACTTTGCATATGATCTAACGTAGTGATTATTTAGTTTCAAATGATATCGGATCCAATGTAGTAATTTCTCATTTGAATCAATTAACTTTAACTCGTATGTAATCATTAATTGGTAATCGAATAACTTTTAACTCGACTATAGTTGATTTGATCAAATAACTTTAATTTGATCTCTATTTTGTTCCTTTTAGAATGATATCTAATCAGATTTATTTTGATCTGATTACGACAGATTATAGTGATCCAATTGGGTTGGATTACTCTGTGCTATAATTCGACGTGATGGTCATTTATTACAACCATTTTAGTTTGAGCATAAACTCATGTCATCTTTTAATGACTTACTTTAGTTCATACTTCAGGACCTTCTCCAAGCTCATGAAATTGAGCTTGGAGTTACTATTTTTCTACTTCTTCCAATGGAGATAGCTCTATATATGGACATGAAGCTTCATTGAGTCATACTGACTCATTCTTCACTGAAAGGTTTCAAAAATACAATGTGTTAAGCAATGCACTATGGGCCTTCTATAAATGCAAAATGCTTTAGCTTAGACAAAGATGTTATCGAAGTAACTTAGTCGATGATTGAATTATGTATATGTAACTGAGTATAATGAAATGATATTTTTGACTACCATCTTTACATGAACTGAGTATGTTGAACACAATCGCATTCGAGTAGTCCTTGTAATGTAACTGAATATAGTAGCCAATGCTACCAAGTAATTGGAACTTAGTTGAAATTATTAAATATAACCGAATTGTGACATTAGGCTTAGATCATTAATCATGACCGAAATATGGCGTTCAGTTGTGGTAATTAGTTGTGGCCAAACTATGACGTTTGACTGAAATCATTAAGATCAAATACTAAACTATTTTGACTCACTAATATGGATTAGACATTTTTTACTCATTTGTCCAAGTTCTTTTGACTAATTGAAATAATGAATTGATTATTTATTACTCATCTAAGCTCATCTAAATGGATTGAGTTTTTGTTACTCATCCGAGCTCATTTGATAATGGATTGAGTATTTGTTACTCATTCGAGCTCTTTTTGATAATGGATTGAGTATTTGTTACTCATCGGAGCTTATTTAATAATGGATTGAGTATTTGTTAGTCATCTGAGTTTTTTTTTTTATAATGGATTGAGTATTTGTTACTAAATTCATTTGATAATGAATTGCGTATTTGTTACTCATCCGAGCTCATTTGATAATGGATTGAGTATTTGTTACTCATTCGATCTCATTTTGATAATGGATTTTGAGTATTTGTTACTCATCCAGGCTCTTTTTGATAATAGATTGAGTATTTGTTACTCATTAGAGCTAATGTATTGAGTATTTGTTACTCAACCGAGCTCTTTTTGATAATGGATTGAGTATTTGTTATTCATTAGAGCTCATTTAATAATGGATTGAGTATTTGTTACTCACATGAGCTCTTTTGAGAATGAATTGAGTACTCGTTACTCATCCAAGCTCATTTGATAATGGCTTAAGTATTTGTTACTCATCCGTGCTCTTTTGATAATGGATTGAGTATTTGTTACTCATCCAAGCTCATTTGATGATGGGTTGATCAAAACTTGGAGCAATATCAATTGTTTCACTGAACAAATACACTACCTTTGTGAGATGGAAGGTTCTACTCTTTAACACTACTCATTCTGAATAGGAGATGAATCCTTCTCCCTCTCGATGCGGCTTAGATGGTTTACCACAAGATTACACACACCACTTCTGTCCTGTATATTTAAATGAAATTTTTGGAGTAGCAGCATCCACCTGATCAATATAGACCGTCTGCTCCATTAACCACTAGACTGTCTGCTGTGTGAAGGATTAGCAATCCACTATGACTATAAATCCAAGGTTAGCAATAACATTTAAGGCCCAAATAATCCCAATTAAATGAATCTTATTTAAAATAATGAATTTATTCATCGTTATAGTTTAAGAAAGTTATTATTAATAAGCTTTTTTATTAAAGCTCTTCTTAGGTATAGAAGCATCACATGAAATTTATAAAAGAGAAAAAGAAAAAGAAAACAAGACCATGAGGGAGCTAAACCAAACTTGTGAAAAGAATGAAACAAAGTAAATTAGCAAACCAACTCACAAGGAAAATATGAAAAAACAAATTAACAAAACTAAAGAAAACAAACAAATGAATTAGAAGAGGTATATCCCTTATGTTATAAAACAAAACAACAAAAGAAAGAAAATTAAAACTGGGATGCACAACTCCTCCATAATATCTTCTTTGTAGTTCACACTCTATCAAGTATTTTAACAGCCTTAAAAGTAGCATTGCTCAGTTTTAAGTGTAAGTAAAATTATGTTTATTAATATCATCTATAAATTTAAGATATTAAAAGTAATATAATTTTTTTATAATAAAGAAAAGTTAATGAGAGTGAAATAAAAGTCATACATGCATTTTAATTGATGTTAGTTATTTTTCTTATTATGAATTTGGCTTAACTTTTGTCCCAATTCTCCTAGTTTTATCTTGATCCTGTTAAATTCAGAGTATTAATTATCCCTTATAAAATGTTAGTAATAAGAGCAAAGTGACATATGGGACACCTTGATTCCATGCACTCATAATTCTTTTTTTATCTCTCCTTGAGTTTCTCACTTTCTTCTATCCACACTATAGCCGATGAATTGTATACCTGTCTACTCCATATAATCATTAGAGTGTCTACTGTGTGAAGGATTAAACAAAATCCAAGGTTAGCAATAACAGTTAAGGTCCAAATAAACTCAATTAAATGAAACTTATTTAAAATAATGAATTTATTCATAATTACAGTTTAATCACATTTATAAAAAAA
>Ga0209489_107214_pt1 | contig 16843 bp, 6 predicted proteins | sample SiratrowhiteBW_FD_187527 | JGI IMG/M metagenome (GOLD analysis project Ga0209489, IMG submission 187527) | Root nodule microbial communities of legume samples collected from California, USA - Siratro white BW (SPAdes) (version 2) | ecosystem: Host-associated > Plants > Roots > Nodule | place: USA... | reverse complement strand
AATTGATGCAACTACGATGAACAACATTATTTAGAGCAATACCCTAACCATCAGGGTTTGTTTTTTTTTTTTTTTTTTTTTTTTTTTTTTTTGTGTGTCGAAGTTGTGTCTCATTCATAGGACTCATCCATCACAATTTAGTCTTGTATATTCTGATAAATAAAATACTTTCACAAAATCTATTTTTATGGTAAGTATAGAAACTATGAATTGAGATAACAAAAAGTAGAGACATGAGTATAAGAGATAATAATTTAATAATCTAATAGTACACTTTTCAGCCTTTATAGCAAAGTTGATAAGAGATTATGTCAAAACCTTAAATTAGTCTATTTGTTTACATTATATTATCTAATATGTTTGTTTAATACCAGAGTGTCTAATTTGTTTACAACAAACCGTTTATTTTGTTTATTCACACTAAATCATATAATTTATTTCTTTATTTACATTAAATTATTTAGTTTATTTGTTTATATTAAATAGTCTAATTTGTTTATTAGTTGGTCTCCTAATATCGTTTAGTTTAATCTATTTATCTTCTTTTAACGCATTAGACATTAGACAGTCTGACGCGTTCTCATTTACAATTATCTATGTTGCTATGATTTTGTTTATTAAAGTGCATCTTAATCTTATTAATAATTGATTTCAAATCAGTTTTTAATCTATGTTTAAAATAAAATCAAGTTTGGAAATTTTTTTAAACAACATGAAAATAATTTTTGATATACACATTTTTCATACAAACCATTTTAATTAAAAATGTATTTTTATTACAATATATTAGGAATATATTATGAATCTGTTTGAATTATTTCTATAAACAGATCCAAACTCAAAGTGCAGCAATAAGTTTATATTAAATGTTTAATTTGAGTGTTTATTGCCACAGAGATGAAAATTCTCTAAATTGTGATTTGAATACACAACTTATTTAAAACAAAAATTCACAATTCAATTAATCTTAATGTCTCACTGGACCAAAAAGAAATCCCAGAAGAAACCAAAAGGCACACAAAATCTTTATCAAAACAGTGCCAATTCATCCAAAAGAAACTAAAATTAATTGTGGGACCCATGAAATAATAAAAATTTATTACTATTGCCACTTGGTGCCACCTCAGCATTATAAAGCGAGAGTAGGAAAACGAATGGATTCAACATACTCGGAACTCGTAATTTATTTCACAAAAATTAAACAGTTTAGGTGATTGTTACATTTGATGTAACTACTAATATTTCAATGAATAGTTTTTCATAAATATAAATCATTTACATATTGTAAATGAACGATCCAAATAAATTCATCAACTTTCATTTCATGATAAACGAGTGATTCTCTCTTTAGACTGAAAAGATAATAATAGACATTCCATAGATTGAACTTAAAAAGAACATTAACAGTAATCTATCACTGCTTGTTTGTTTCTGATAAAAAAAAAGTACCCCATTACAACTAGAACCAAGGTTGTACATAAAAAAACCTCGACCAAAATAAAACCTCGAGATTTTTTCGAATTTAATTCCTATGTTAAGACATACCATGTGCCAAGAGCGTTCATAGGAATATCATATATAACAGGTGTATAACTAGAGCATAGTTCATATCACAGGGGAAGTACATCCAACTGTTCCCTGATTCAACCCTATCCTAATGCATGTTTATATGCCATGCCAAGAGTTTATAGGAATACCAAGCACAGTAGTTCCAATCACAGGGGAAGTACGTCCAAAGGTTTCACTGCAGCAACTCTACCGAGTTCTGGTCTAGAGTACTTTTCATATGCAACTGTCAACTTTCCAACCCTAGCAGCTTTGTGGAACTTCAGAATCATTTCCGCACAATCCCTACAAGTGTTACAGTCAGCATAAATAGAGTTCATGCCAAACTTTTAAAGTGACAGAAAAAGTTAAGAGTAAATGCCTGAGCTGTGAAACTTCATAGCGCGCATGCTTGTGAAGTAATGGGGTCCATGGTGGAGTTATTTGCAAAGTACACCGTGCAACATAGAGAGCTGATGCACAAAGTAATGAAGGCTTGAATGCTAAAGCGTCATATTCAACTAAGCACAGGTCAACCAGAAAGAATGCCATGTGTTCAATCTGGAAAAATAAATTGAAGACAAAATGTTAGAAATCAAACTTGATGTCCTCCTGCAAAGAACAGTCAATTGGAAAGACTGATTTCTCATATCCAAATTGATTTTTTTTACCCATAACGCCTAGGTAATTTGTACAATCAAGAGTTTGCAAGTAATGCAGTATGACCATGCATGCTGAATTACCTTTTTATTTGATTGTCCAGCCTTCAGAAACCGTACCAAAAAAACATAATGAGTAGGAGCATTGAGACGGAACATTAATTTTCTAAGAATAAGTTTTTCCTGTACAGAGAACCATACAACAAATTAGAATAAAACTCTAAGAAATTGAACAAAGGGAAAAATTTTAAATTTATCAATTGGCACGTGTGAACTTCCTCATTTGCATTTTTTCAACAAAAAAAAAAAAAAATAGTGTGATCAATCGGTATTATCTGAATGAAAAATCCACCAATTTGCTAAGCCATTCATTATATGCTATGAAATATATCAAGATTCAAGTTCATTCTTAAACGTGAGGATGCAAAGGAGAAGTGCAATCAGAAATGCTTAATAATATGCACTGCTTACCATTCCAAGCATTTGATCTCTAGTATACCCAGCAGAGATGCTGATTAAATCTTTGACCTGGAACAAATGCAACAAAAAAAATGAGCCCGATAAAGCATGCCATCTTTTCTTCAAAAGTGTAATGCTCAAATATGGCTTCTTACCCTAGGATGCCAAAAATCCTCATACTTTGAAGCTAGCAAAAGTGCTGTAAGACCGACTAACTGCATATCAGTCTTTTTGATTGTCACCAGGGAGAGATATTGATCCAGCAACGTAACAGTGAGATACAGTGTCTCTGGCATCAAATCAAATTTGAAGTGTACCTACAATAACCAATAATGATAGACAAAGAAAATAACTACGATAAGTCATCGGTAGAACAAGAAAAAAGACACGACATAGTGAAAGGAAAGCCATCTTGAATGAGGGAAGTCCTTTACTTCAATTAGCCAGTTGATCAAAATGCCCCGCAAATGAGGTGTAATGTCCGTCTGAATTGACATGTAATTTGCTAGCGCTGGACTACTTGCCTGCAGTTGAAAGCAAAGATAAAGTCATTACTTGATATTAGAGAATATTGATAAAATGTAATACGTAAATTTGTATAGATAAGCCCAGTGCTGTCATGATTACACCAAAAAGGAAGTGACAAAATTAGTGAAACAATGTCTTTGAACGATGACAGATGTTGAATAAAGTTGCATCACCTCTTTCTGTTAATGCAATAAAGTATTTATCCAAGCACATGGGAGAAGAGTAAAACATCAAAATATAAATTTGCAATTGAATCAAGACCTCCATATAAAAACGATTTTTAAATAATAAAAAAAAACTATAGATATGATTGTATTGAATGTCAGTGTGCGTATTGGAAGTGTTGAGTATGATAGTTGCTGCAAGATTGTCAAGTTATTTAAATTATATTCAATACAGTCAAGTTTGGGAAATGCTTATGTTGGGTACCATTAGAGTAAAAAATAAGTCAGCAGCCAAAATAAGAAATGAGAAAAAATAAAGGAATAAAAGAACCTCAAGATAAATAATTTTTCTCTAAGTAAACTATTATGGGAAGACGGGATGATTTAAAGGATCCACCAAAGCTTCTATATGTAGGCGGTGGGGCACATCACAAAGTAAAATGTTTACTACTTACATCCGACGTGGGATTTTATTCCTAAATGCATAGTGTCCTCGGAAGCTTACAATCTAAAAATTTTTGTTGTAGAAAATTATTTACTAATTCCACACTTGGTGGAGCTATTAAAGCCTACAGTGGAATGGGAGGGAAATAGAAAGAAAGACACAGCCGTGTTCATAAGAAAAGAAATTTACTCAAGGATAAAATGAAAATTATTTCTCTAGAGTAACGAGTAACAAAGTGCAAACCATAAAAAATAGCTGAATTATAGACATGATGCAGCTGGAACTATTATTGAAGAAGAATCAAGGTAAAAAAGTAAGGAAGATAGGTTGGAAAATGATTACGGGATGAGAGATCGTTCTAGAAGAAGTCAAAAATTGCGGTAGATCAAAATTTCAAGAAGAATTTCAAATACTACAACTGTGGCATGAGTGCTCTTGGAGAAAGATTGTTAGCAAAAGAATGGAGGGAGCATCAACCTCTCATGGTTGTTACAAGTATCAAACTCTCAAACATCCATGTTCTATTATCAACCCTCTCAAATACATCTAATATCATCAAAGAAGAAATTTACTCATCTAGAAAAAAGAAAAGTATATCTCTAGACTAATGAGTAACAAAGAGGACAACATAAAAAAGAGCTGACGTCATAGGCACGATGAGTATTACCTCAGTAAGCCAATAGTACTGATATATGTCATCAACGTATTCAGAAACTTCAAATTGATTGCATTCATTATCTATACTGGGTAGGTTATCTTGCACTCTAACTTCACTTTCCTTGGGAAACTGCAAAATAAGGGGCTACATGTCATTTAAATTTACGAAACTAAACTAGTAGTATCATTTTGAGCATCAAAACCTTAGATCCCTCAATTAATGAAGTTGTATATGATTTTCTGCGGCTGGATTTTTTCCTTGGAATAAACTCTGACAAATCTGTTTTTAGATTGCTTTCTCCAGATGGAAGATGTCTTTGATTTGCATCATCAGAAACTGTTGAACCATTTTCAGGAAGAGACAAAGAAACTGTTTCTTTTTCCTGAGATAAGGTTGCACTAGTTGATTCTAATTTGTTCTGAGCTGATGTTGGTTTGTTCTGAGATGACGTTGCAATAGTTGATTCTAATTTACTCTGAGCTGATATGGACTGAGATTTTGAAGTCCTTTGTGCAACGGAAGCCTTGAGTGTGGTCTTAACAACTGGCTGTAATGAACAAGGTAAAACTCAGGTTCACAAAGGAGAAACAAATCTTCAATTACTTCTCACAAAGCTAAGAAACAAAATCAAAATGTAGAGGTATTGTTGACTGAGAACAGTTCCTTATATCATTAAATGCACCAAGCATAATATTTAGAGCATGAACATCAGTGCATGTATCAATCATATGATATACATATATACATTAAAGGGTTTTCTTCTATATTGTACTTCAGCAAACTACATTATACTGTTCAGCCTTATCAATTATACAAGCATCCGAGAATTTCCAAGTAAAATGCAAAATAAACACAACAGATATAAATTCCAAAGAACTACTGCTGCACTAATCAAACAAGTAAAATATGTTACAGATAACAGAGTGCAGCCAACATACCCTGACAGACTTCCTTGAGGATGCACGTAAAACATTAGGCTGAACCCTGTATCACAGATGAATTGCATGAAATGAACAATTAATAATATTTACAAATATCATCTATCAATCGATAATTAATCTTTTATTAAGAATAAGTAGATGTTAATGATGAGCATAAACAGGCCTTCAGCTACAATCTAAATAATAATAATGATTTCTTATATCACAGATTATGTAGATATAAAATCATCCATCTGTACCTCAACACATACTAGGGTGGTGAGCCCGTGCATTGGATATGCTGCAAGGCCACTTTTTTAATTTGAGGGGACATGTAAAGAACTTTTAAACGGAGTATTATGGGCAGTTATGGCTAATATTATTAGAAAGTAGTAGTAATTCAACATCAGAATGTTTAAAAATGTCATTAGCAGTTACTTACTATTGGAAAAATGTTCAATACTAACCATCATTTAGGATCAATTACATTTTCTTTGCATTAGAAAGATATATTTATTGTCTCTGAGTTTGTGAGTTAGGGACAGCACATACTGCAGTATTACAAGTATTTTGCAATTTAAACATTCATGTTCCTTCACGAAACAGCTTAAACATATGACAGATACTGTGGATGCATTAGATAATAACAACATCGTAGAATGTGGATCACGTTAAAAAGGGGTAATCATAAATATCACTGTCTCCCTAAACCCTAAATCATAAATATCACTGCCTTCAAGTGCCTCCTCCTTTGGCCCATCAGAATGAAGAGTGTCGTTGCAGCTAGTTAGTATCAGTTTTCCAGACATCACCTCATAATTATATACAGTGGATGCATTAGATAGTCAAAAATCAATTACATTGTAGAATATGGATTACGTTAAGAAGAGGTAATCATAAATATCACTGCTTTCAAGAGCCTCCTTCTTTGGGCCATCATAATGCAGAGTGTCGATGCAGCTAATCAGTATTGGTTTTCTAGACATCACTTCGTAATTAAATAGACTTACTAGCTATATTCCCCATTTCTGCAACTTGAAGCTAATCAAACAGATAAAATATACCAGAAGTGCATAATTTACACAGAGGAAGCAGGAACTAAGCTAATGATGCGATTGATTATCACTTACGTTAGAACAAAACCATCACTCATTCGATTCTTCCATAGATGGCTTCTTGCATTAATCAGTTGGGAACTATCTCTTCTGTTTGTTGTTGCCTTAGCTGAAATCAATAGCATATTAAGTTTAATTAACATAGCACAGTCAGTTCATTGACATTTGCAAAGTGCTTATCTATGCCACAACTTCTTACAGGGAAGACCACTTTGGCCTTTTGCTGTTTGAGAACTTCGAACAATTTCCTGCAAGGAAGCAAAGTGGAAGTATAAGAAAAGGAAAAGGATTTTGAAAACAAAAATGAAAAATATGGCAATCTGAATATATTTTATTGCAACTGTCTACCACAAGAATAGACAAACAATAACAAGATTATATTACCGTTGTTTTATTCGTATCTTCTTTGATTACCCTCCTTGGTACTGGTAAAGACTTCCTTGAAGTGCTTGGAAGAGACAAAGAATATAGTGGTCTCAGTTCACGTTACTCATAAAGCTCACTTGAACCAATAAAATGAAATATTAAAAAAACCTTGCAGCTGTAGTCTTCCATGTAAACCTGCAAATATAAAATAAAAGGCAATATAATTTCTGTAATGAAGTGCTTGGAAGCATAAAAATCAACCATTTATAACTCTAATATCCTATTAAATGTGAGATAAACACAAAAGACAGTATCTAAGTACCTGTCCTTTGAGGAAAAAACCGACTGGCCTCCTTTTGTATTAGGCTTCTGATCATCTAAAGGGAGAAAAACATCTAAATGATATTCTAAACATACAAGATACAATAAAAATACTTATGAGGTAATCAGTCACCTTTATTGAGAGCATCTAACTGAACATCAGCTTTACTTGTATTTCTTTGCACTCTTCCCTAATTTAAACAAGAATAATGATCAGTGCTTCATAATAGTATAGACCGAAGGAAGTTTGAATTGTTAATGTTTTATACTTTGTAAATGTTTCCCTTTTACCATGACCATCTCAGCAAAATAAAGAAGGTTAGATGTACCACCGTTAATGCTGCCGAATGGTAGAAAACGATACATGGGTCATCTTGTATCATTAACAAAAATGATTCTATGATATAGCTTTTCAGAAAAGCAGAAAAACAACTTTTAAAAACCTGTTACGCATTATCATATATTTTAAACATATATTTTTAAGCAAAGAGATAAAATAGAAGTGTGAATTTATGATTCGACTCATATATGCCATGAGTACCGATAAATCAAGCTGTTCTAAAACAATAAAACTCCTCGCCAACCACTTTCAAAAGTTCGTCTTGTATATATGATTATGATGATTAGCTAGAAAAGAAACACCAATTGCAAGGTCCACAAGTGATAAATTTATTTTAAGGAAAAGTTTCTTGGTTTATCATAACAAAGATCTCAGTGAGTGCTTGGATCAACTTATTTTGGAGAAATAATTGATTATTCCTACCAGCTTTCTAGGAGATCTTTAGAAAACTAAAGGATCATTTCTTCAGAATTAAACTTAACCTAATATGCTTATAGTTTCAAACTACATACTTAAGGCATTCTTTATCTTTACTAGGAAAAGGATAAAGTGAAATTTGTATATCCGCTTCAGAGTACATTTATTTTAAGGAAAAGTTTCTTGGCTTATCATAAAGATCTCAGTGAGTGCTGGGATCAACTTATTTTGGAGAAATAATTGATTATTCCTACCAGCTTTCTAAGAGATCTTTAGAAAAATAAAGGATCATTTCTTCAGAATTAAACTTAATCTAATATGCTTATAGTTTTAAACTACATACTTAAGGCATTCTTTATCTTCACTAGGAAAAGGATAAAGTGAAATTTGTATATTCGCTTCAGACCTACAATGAAACTAAAAACTCTATCCACAGATATGTTTGCTTCTCTCTAAATAAATGAAGCTAAGGCCAAGGGGAACTGAGAAAAGAAAAATCCATAAATAGATGAATATCATATTGTTATAAATGAGTAACATGGAGAACCACAGACATCAAGATTAACGGTATTGTAGGACTTCTTTCAAACTCATTACGCTTTTATACTTCACTTCGTAGATTGTACAGCAAAAATTTCATCGATGGCTCATTTTTGGCGTATTGGGGTTTTAACTAACACCAGTAAAAGGAGTACTCCTTTACATAAAGAACTTATCAAGTTCAAAGAAAATATAGGCTTAGCAGAAAATTGGAATAATTAGTGAAGTGGTTAACATACCGTGATGGACTTCCTCAAAGATACACCCACTATTTTGGTACTTGAACCTGCTGAAACCCTATAAGGGCACATAAGATATACAAAATCAAATAATGAAGCAGGCATAGAGAAAATAAGGATATAATTAATATACTATCGTATTCAAGCAATTGTAGAGAATATTGCATCAATGTCTGCGTGAGAAAAACCAACATCACAAAATCAAATTCTATTACGTGAAGCATCATCACAAGATCAATTTCTATTACGTGAAGAGTCTAGAGATTGAATTTTCTTCTAGAGATTGAATTTTCTTTTAATGTCAAAGGTCCCGTGACAAAAAATATGAAAGCTGTTAAAATATGAAATAATTCAAGAGTCTTTCATCCAAGAGCATAAGTATCCAGAAAACTTGGTTCTGCCTAGTATAAACATCATTATGACCCTATAGTAAAGAAATGCAACAAATCGTGTTTGGCCCCATTCTTCTAGGAGAATATTTAGCTTCAATCTGATGAGACGGGTCTCTGTACATTGTCCACTCATCAAGAACAAAGATCTCTTGTGTGAGAAGGTATGTTAAGCTACTTAATTATAACATTCATGTGATTTTACCCATCAGCTGTGTTTTTAAAATTATAGGATATAGATAGAAGGAAAAAGAAAGAATAAGCTGATTAATCATCTAAACTTAACATGATTTAATGTGATTTCAAGACTAAGTGTGTTTGATAAAGAGAAAAGAAACAGAAGAAGAGGAAGTACGTAGGTGAGAAAAGAGAAAAGAAATAGGTGAAAAATGGGATGGAAATAGTTGTTTAATTGACAACAAAAATGAACTTTAAAGGTAATTTGGTATTATTTATAATAATAATAATAATATTATTATTATTACTATTTATTTTATTATTAATATTATTTATTTTAATTTCATTTTTAATATTATTTTTATTTTCATTTATTTGTTTATATTATTATTATAAGTTTGTAAAATGAATAAGAAAAGGGAGGGGGGAGAGCTGCATTATCAGAAGTATATGCAGCTGATGCTGTTCACAGATTGTTTCATGCAAACACAATTTCTTGTTCTTCTTTCTTCTTCCGCGCAGAAATTGATTCGTGTGCATTCACCTACCGACTTGAGTAGTTAATTTTTGACATTTTGTTGAAATTGAAGGGTTGAGATAGGAAGAACAAAGGAGGTAAACTACTAAAAATCTAAAACAGACATCACTTGATGATGTAAAAAAATATAAACACCAAACCCCTACTTATATGCTAATGTAGACTCCTAATCCTAAGGGATCATTTAATACTATGAAATATGATGAAATATGAAATCACTCCTAAGGGATCATTTAATATACTAAAAACAAATTTAAGATACAATATATAAGATATTTGCTCGCCCCTCAAAAGCCAAAGCTAACTAAGTTTGTTGTTACATTTAACAAGAAAAGAAAATTAAAAATGACGCGCAAAATGGAACTGAACTGGGTTTGGACTACATTTGAGACAGAAGCAGGACAAAATCGGGATTAAGCCATATATTTCCTAGGAACAGACATTGTCCAGAAGTAATGGCAAGACTGACAGAAAGAAAATACTGATATTACCACCAAACAAGAAAAGTCGGTGGTTCAATGGAGCCACATAGCAATGGGAAGGTGGTCAATTGGGACAAGTGGGTTGGATATAACCGGAGATAACTAGGACAAACGTGTTCCAGCATGGATGAGAAAGGTTGACTCTTGATGTGATATGACGTGAGACAAAATCCTTTCATAAACCACTATTTTATACTAATACTAGACTCTCAATCCCAATTAAATAAGTAAAAAAAAAAAAAAAAATCCATGAATCATGAAATTGAAAACCATAACCAGTCCTGAGAGATATTTAATACACTCTAAGATACAGTAAAAATATTGAGAAATTTTCTAGATATTCTAACAAAATCAAAGGTGAAAATGTTTAGGCCGCCACCGGATATTATCGAGCAATCTATCAGAAAATCCAAAACAAAAACCTATGACAAAAGAATGACATTAATAATTGGACTCTATATATGAAATTTTTATATAACTATACAAGATAAGTATCCAGAAATAAGTTGCAAATATTCTATTTAAACAGTGCAATACTACCACCTCCCGTCTAACTTTCTTTCTATCCACCATAAATATGATTCTTACTTCATTTTTGAGTTAGCATGCCCAACAGCTGCAGTGAACTTTTCTTGAACATTGCTAACATCAGCCAATGCCTTTCTCACAGCTGTATTTGCTATTACAAGCCAGAATAAGTGAATATGAGAAGTCTGTCATTCCACATAATTTTAACGCAAAATGAGTTCAGTTAATACTTACAAGAAGTACCATATTTGCCACTACTTTTATCCATACTCTTTTTGAGACCACCCTTCACCATGAAAGTTGCATAATAGTTAGACATATGAAGTGTAACCAAGGACAGACTCAAGGATACAAAATATTTAGACCTCAAAAAGTATTAGAGGTTCAGAATGTTTATCACCTTTGGATTACTGGTACTATTAAGAATGACCCCTTTGCTAGCTACCACAGTACTCCTTCTGCATAAATTGCAAAGGAGGAGCGAGAACATATAGATAGATCACTACAGTGCTTTTACATATTTCAGGCATATAAGAACATATACAAGAAATGAATATCATTCTGCCATATGTTGTCATGGTTTCACTAAAAACAACTGTTTCAGACAATGACAAAAAACACAAAACAAGGTAGCAGATTCAGACTTCATATGAATCATATAAAAGATACAATCTTGAGACAAGCCCCGTGCAATTTGAACTCAATTTGAACTACAGGAGTCAGTTAAAAACAAGTTGAATTCTCAAATCCCAGCTATCTAAAACCCCCTTTCACTATAGGGCTTCCTTATCTATCTGATATCTCATAAAAGCAAACAAATAATCAAATTTTAATTCCGTTAGATTTCTACAGTTGTTCATGATTTCAGCACCTAAAAACAACCCATGGAGCAGAAAGCACATCATTAGAAGCCAACTAAGGCACCATACCTTGAATTTGCACCTGTTCCTCTAGCAGAAGTCCTAGAGAAACAATCAAAATTAGTTCTACAAAATACTATACATATTTACTATAAATTCTCAATCACAACAAAAAAAAAATACCCACATATTCCCATCACCACCAGCTTTGGTCCTGTCAATTTCCGAAAACACCTTGAAATTCGTACCACCCGCTGCTCAATATAGATACAAAATCACCAACCAAAAACACATAACATTTCTAGAATACCAAACAATAACAGAAAAAAAAATCAAATAAACACATATATACCGCTTGGGCGAGACTGGGCAGCACCGACCACAGAGGCTCGAGTTGAGCCCACTCTGGATTTTCCCTGAAGCATGCAAGAACCAAACAAGAATTAGGATTTAAAGACAGAATCGAAGGTGAAAACCTAACGAAAAATGATAGCAGGATTGTGAGAAAATTGGGGAGTGAAATAATTGAAAGGAAAAGATTGGAATAGTGAAAATTGGAGAGTGAAACCCTTACCTTGAGAGAAACCATTGAGGTGTTGGTTTGAAGTGTTGGAGAGCTTCGATGCAGGAAGGCAGAGAAAGCCGTTGAGAGCAAGTGAAAATTGAAAGAGAAAATCACGCGCACTGTCTTTAGATTTTGAATTCACGTGCTTTTACGTTGATACCCTTCTGCTTTCCACAAATAAAAGAATTAAAATAAAATAAAATAAATAGAAACTTTTTATTATTGTTTTTAATCATATTAAATATGTTTAAAATCTATGCAAATATGATATTACTTATTATGATTGACTGATGTTTGATTGAAGAATTTTTTTTAATTCTGAAATTGACTTCAGAAATATATAGAATGCCTCTATAAGGAAGAGGATATAGTTCTATTTGGGCGGAAAAAAATAATAAAAAAACTTTTGACCAAAACAGTTGTGTATTTTATAAAAAAAAAATTAACATTTGTAAAAAATAATATTTATGGAAAATGATTTTTAAATATTTTTTTTACCAAAATATTAATATAAAGAGAAGTAGAAACTAAGAAATACAATCCTCTTCCACGTATGTTTATTTACTTTAAAACAATTATATAATTTTGCATAGAAGATGATATTAAAAAAATTATGCAATGATCCATCCTCTTTATATTAGTGAAATTAATAACTTATCATATTAGTTTTATTAAATCGTTTATTATGGTAAAAATAACACATTATCTTATTAATTTCTAAAGATTTTGTATAAATATTGTTTATAATATTTACTTATGAAACTTTATTCATTTGTAATAATCCCATCAATCACTATTTTTATCATAAAAAAGTATTTCTTTTACCAGATAATAGTATTATTTTTAGTCCTTAACCAGTTTAGCGTTAAAATAAAAAATATTAAAATAATTAAGATGATAAAAAAATAGTTGATAAAATTCTATTGAATTGATTGACGTTTTTTAAATCATTTATTTTAATTTTCGCATAATAATCTTCAAAAATCTCCTTTTGGCTTTCTTTTTTCTTCTTGGAGATAGGTTATAACATTGATTTATTAAATTTATTATTGTTTTTTTTTTCTTAAATGGTCTAGCACTGTCTAGGTGATCAACACTATGAAATATTTTTTAATTTGCTATAAAATCATGGATCAAATTTGACGTGTTGACAAAGAATCTAGTTTGAAATTGATTTTCAATTTTCTTATTTATCTACAATTTTTAGTTTTTTTATTCATCTAGTTTGAAATTGATTTTCAATTTTCTTATTTATCTACAATTTTAAGTTTTTTGTATTAATCTGCATAAAAAAAAATTTTAATTCTACAAAAAAGTTTAATATTTATTATATTCAATATTATTTTATCTTTTTATATCATATTTAATTTTATTTTGATTTGTCATATTTTATTTTTATTCTTAATTTGTGGTGCTATTTTTAATTTCTATTTTTGTTTTGTTTTTAGAAATTTTAATTTCAATTTTATCTTGGTTTCTGTTTTCTTATTTTCAATTTAAACTTTAGCTTTGTTTTTCATTTTTTTTTTTAAGAAAAATTTGAGAAAGTGTTCTAGAAAAGACTTTGACTAAATGTCTAATTGTAATTCACCTTGACAAAGAATCTAGTTTGAGATTGATTTTCAATTTTCTTATTTATCTACAATTTTAAGTTTTTTGTATTCATCTGCATAAAAAAAGAAATTTAATTCTAAAAAAAATTTAATATTTATTATATTCAATATTATTTTATCTTTTTATATCGTATTTAATTTTATTTTTATTTGTCATATTTTATTTTTATTCTTAATTTGTGGTGCTATTTTTAATTTCTATTTTTTGTTTTGTTTTTAGAAATTTTAATTTCAATTTTATCTTGGTTTCTGTTTTCTTATTTTCAATTTAAACTTTAGTTTTGTTTCTATTTTTTTTTTAAGAAAAATTTGTGAAAGTGTTCTAGAAAAGACTTTGATTAGGAAAAACTTTATAAGAATGTCTAATTGTAATTCACTTTTCTTTTCTAAGAGTTTACTTAATAATTTTTCAACATTTTTTCTTTAAAAATAAATATTATTCTCTATATATGTTTAAAACATATTATGGTATGGTATGTCTTATTTAGTAGATAACCAGAGCAAACCCGAGATATATCCCTTTGATCATATACCATTGTCTAAAGAGGTTATGGTATGTACGTTCAATCTCAGGATTGAAAGGATGTAGTAGATATCTTGGATTTGCTCTAGTAATATACTAGATAAGATATAACATAATATGTTTTAAACACAATAAAGAACAATATTTATTTATTATTTATTTTTAAAGAGAAGATGTTGAAATTTACCAAATAAACATCTAGGAAAGAGACGTGAGTCACAATTGAACATTCTTAAGTATTAAGTATTTAATAGCCATAACCTTTGCTAAATCACTTTCACAAATTTTCCTTAAAAAAATTAAGAAACAAAACTAAGGTTTAAATTGAAATTAAGAAAACAAAATAAGCCAAAATTGATATTAAAATTATTAAAAACAAAACAAACAAATAGAAATTAAAAATAACACCAGAAATTAAGAACAAAAATAAAAACAACAAAATTAAAAATAAAGATAAAAACAATAATTAAATATTGAAATAAAATATGATAAATCAAATAAGATATAAAAACATGAAATAAGATTGAATATGATAAATTAAAATTTTTTCACTTTTTTTAGAATAAAATTTCTTTCTTTTCTATAATGTGGTCACTCTAATAATTTGGACAACTAATTAAATATAACTAAAAATGGAAAATAAAGTTAGATATGCACTGATCAAAATTATTTCACCAACAAATTAAAAGAGAATTCTAGTGTTGATGTAGTGCTAGATCATTTAATACCAAAGAGATGATAGTATATATAGAGAAAAATTAATCCAAGTCGTCTCCCAGTGGATTCAATAGTAAATTCAGCCAATCAATGTTCAAAACTTATATACAACAAGGAAATTCAGTAATAATAGTAGGATTTTTGAGGATTGTTGTGTAGAAAATTAAAATAGATGATTTAAAAATAATACAGAAAATAAGTTGCCTCTCAAGTTCTTTCACAACAAATTATTACTTGATTTTCTTAATATTATTATCCTTCAATTCTTTTTACAGAGTTGAACTTAATCAAACAACATCAATCAAATTCAACATAATCTTGTCAGCAAAACAAACATATACTGATATCTCACCTCATCTCCAAGCGTCTACTCAATGAGAAGGATGTATATATTTTACCTTTTGATTAAGTGTACAAAAAATTGATCAAGACTAAGAAAATTAGAAAAAACTCTAATTAAGAAAAAACAATTGAATTCTCAACAAGCGTAAAACAAAAATTTCAAAACCATAGAAAAAAAAATATAAAGTCATTTTTGTTACCTATACTAATATTGTTATATAATGGAAAAAAAAAATCAAGTGAATGCTTTGTTTGGTTGAAGGAGTGGATTTGAGGAAATAGATTTGAGATGAAAGTGTATGAAAAGTTAAGTTGGCTGGATTAAGGGAAAGATTTGAGTGAAAAGTTTGTGAATGATTTGATAGATATGATAAATATTTTAATTTTTTTAATTGATAAAATTATAAAATTAAAAATAAAATATTTATTTGTTGTAAGGCACAAAAGCCGTGTGTCTGCACCTCCAATTCCTTTTCTTTTCTCTCTCGTTCTCTCAAGCTCTCCCTAGGGATCATTTCTAACCGATCATAATCTCAAACAGAGTAAGTTCATATTTGCTCTAAAGATCCCTTATTCTCTATTTTTCCTTAGGTTATTGTCATCAATCTTAGTAGGGACAATTGAGAAAAGTACTTCTCTCAACTTAATTAAGATTATACTAAAATTTGGTTTTATTCTGATAACTTTTTCTAGATCCTAGATTTTGAGATTAGCATCTTTATCGGGTGGAGGAATTGTTGTAGAGATCTTCATCAGGTAAGGGAATCTAGTAACTTGTTTTATACTAATTAGTTACTTTCAAATATAACTTTAGGATAAAGTACTTGAATATGTGATTGTCAGTGCTCAAGTCTTTCTTGCAGGTCTGAATGGTCCTTGAGCACTGAATATGTTTGATTATTTATCTTGATTTGATGTGATTTGACCTGATTTGAGTAATGATGTTCGAAAGTAATATGTAAGAACTTTTGATTGTTGTTTACTAGATTGAATATGACTTGTGATAAGACTTTGATATATGTTTTTTTTTATGCATGATTAACTGAGGAATCGTATCTGATATTGTATAATTATATAAAGTGATAAAGTTTTATTGAGATTGTTGAGATTGAAATGGAAAGTGAATGAATAGATGAATGAAAATTGATGATGTATGATATGAATTGTATGTGATGCGTAGACATAGTGTTTTCAGGAAAGAAAACATCTGTGCTGAGAAATAAGATGTGCATTGTCTAAGGATCTGGTTTAACGATTGATATCCTAACTCTACTAGTAATAGGAATCAAATAGATGAATATTACTAGGTGGTGAGAGTCGAAGGAGGTTCATATGACTGAAACTGCAACATGAAAAAAGGTTGGTCAGGACAGTCATATGGATTAACCCTGTC
>Ga0209489_107210_pt1 | contig 16847 bp, 13 predicted proteins | sample SiratrowhiteBW_FD_187527 | JGI IMG/M metagenome (GOLD analysis project Ga0209489, IMG submission 187527) | Root nodule microbial communities of legume samples collected from California, USA - Siratro white BW (SPAdes) (version 2) | ecosystem: Host-associated > Plants > Roots > Nodule | place... | reverse complement strand
TTTTTTCTGTTCTACGGTTTCTACAAACCACAGAAGAAAAAAATTTCTACTGTTCTACGGTTTGTACAAACCGCAGAAGAGAAAATTTGAACTACCTACGGTTTCTACAAACCGTATAAGCATTTGCATTTTTTTGCTTCTTACGGCTTCTACAAACCATAGACAGTTCTACGGTTTGTAGAAGCCGTAAGGAGTAAAAAATGCAAATGTTTTTACGGTTTTTACAAATCGTAATGTCTATTACTTTTACGATTTCTACAAACCGTAGAATTCTCTTATACACCTATGCACTTATGGTTTGTATAAACCGTAAGCTCTTACAAATGTTAAAATAATTACAGTTTGTGTAATCCGTAAGAGGCATAAATATTGATTTTAAACTTACGGCTTACAAAATTCGTAAATACTAAACTTCTACGGTTTCTACAATCCGTGGAAATCAGAAAAAATGAATAACAGATACCTCGACGAAGACGACAGTGGTTGTTTTTCAACCACCCACAACCACCGACAGCTACCCAAACTGCCTTCAACCCCCCACTCCAACACTGTAGGAACCTCCCACCACCACTGCGATACCTTCCACCAATGTTCAGAAATGCACCGCACCCCTTTCATGAAAACCTTCTTTTATAGCAGCAGGGTTAAATTTGTAATTTCCTCGTGTCTATTATTGGAATTTTGAAAATTATGGAGGTGCAGGAAGATGATATGGAGGTGCAGGAAGAAGCAGTCCTTCACCAATTCTAGGGTTTTTTTTTGGATTTGGATATGTGACCCGAAAGCCTAATTAAGCCCAAATAAGCCCAAATTAGGCACTGCTCCTTTCTAAACCAAAACTCCCCTTTCGTTTGTAGCAACTATACCAATTCAAAATACTAGAATCTAATCAATTATTATTATTATTATATATATATATATAAATATATTTATTTATTTATTGGAGTAAATCTAAATAATTTACTTTTAAAACAATAATAAAATAGATAAGGAAGATCTATTTGAATAAAGTAAAATAAAAGAAAATTTTCTTGTATAAATTTTCATATAATTTGTAGGTCTTATTATAAGTTACATCTTCACAACATCAGACTCAGCCTGAGTCGAACGAACTCCCTCTACCTATCAATAGGATTGGGCCTCTTAGAGTCATCTCAGCCTGCACAACATCAGGCTTAGCTCTTACACCTCGCTATGCACAACATCAGTGATGTCTCCCTCAACAATATCATCAACAATATCATGCTTAGCCTGACCAGTGAGACCTCCCTTTGCCCATCACTAGGTTGAGCCCTGACCAGAGTGATTTGTTTCTGTCCATCAGCCCAAATCCATAAACCATAAAGCAGAACGTATATTCGAAGATCTCATAGTAATGGAATGACATCTAAGCATTTTTGAAAATTGTGAACTGCATCCTAATCCTACTTGTTGTCCTACCCATAATTATTTCAAACAAACATATGGTTTGTAAAACAAACATATGAATAATAATTTACACTGCAAAATCATTAATACTAACCTTCAAGACAGCAACACAGCCCGACAAATTAACATTGCTATGTTGTGGGTACTGCTCCCCACCTATACATATTTAAATTATGTAATTTTGTAGTAAATGAAAAGGAAGTGCATTAATAGTTATCGAAGATCGGGAAAATAAAATGTTACAAGTGCAAGTATTATATACAGTCTACAGAAGTTTTTGACATTTTCATCCTTCTTGACATCAGAATCACGCAGCTTTGCAAACATCAAATTTGTGGTAATTTCACTTTTATTAAACAGGCGGTTCATGAAAGCAGCATCACCATATTCAAGGATAACCTCCTCGCTAGTTACACCCAGTCCCAATGTGATGCATACTTCAAACAAAGAAAATGGGGTTAAAAATTCCCTGATCCGGAAACGCTGGTCTGCACTACACCATCTGGTCTGCACTACACCATCTGCTAATCAGTTCCCGCAAAACAACAAATATGCAGTGGCTATTCCAAGCACAAGAGCCATTTGAATGGAGTTGTCTCCATCATCTCCCTTTGAATTGGGGACATCTCACGATTAATGTCAATGATAGCATTGGTGTGGAGTTTGTGCCTGACTTTCAACCGTTAATACAAATCAACAAACAACTTACTGTGTTTTTACACTCAGAGATAATCTCAGATTGGGTTGATTTTTTATACACAAAAGATTTTGTAATTACATCATATGTACCTCAATTATGATAGAATTTATAATTGATACTTAATGTTTACTTTAAATAATTGTTTTCACTCCATCTGCCATTAAAAAGCCATTAAAAAGAGATATGACCTTGTTTGATTTTCTTTAAGAGATGAAAAGTTGAAAAGTTTAAAAAGGGAGAAAAACTTGAGAAATAACTTAAATAACATCAAATTAGTAAAGGTTGGAAGAAAAAAAGAACGAAATATATATGAAGATCTTATTGAATTGGGTGATAGCGGAGATTAGCGTATCAAAATTCCAGTGATTAGTGTATCAAATTCGAAAAATTGTAAGAGAGAAACAATATTGAAAGAAATGTGGAAGAGGAAAGATAAATATGCTATATGCTTGGAAGGAGATGTAATGACATCTTATAACAATGATTGTCCTATAGTATATTATTATTTTTTATAACAAATATTCCACGGTTATATTTTCTTCTCACTCTCTTTGAATATAATATTTTTAAGAGTATAAATTCAGTTGGAATACAATCTTAAGAGTGTAGTAGCATAATATATAATAAAATTATCATAAAAAATATTTATTAATATTTATATTAGAACATGGTTTTGGTTTTACATTTATATAATTCATTTGATTTGACTCTATATATTACTAAAAGTTTAAAATAACATCAATTTGATTTGTTTGTCAATTGATACAAATCACGTTATCAGAAAATTTCAGAAAAGAAATCAAATTAGTGTTGATTTAAAAATTAAGAGACTCAATTAAAGTTTGTAATACAAAATTTATATATAGCCATCTTTCGTCATCTACCGAAAATTAAAAGATGGAAAATAGAAGGAAGTTATGCACTTTGTACTTTTTTTTGTTAAGATGGAAAATAAAAGACAGAAAAATTATGTCAGATGTTTTATTTAAGTTCATGTTAACTGGACATATTCTAATGTTAAACTATTTTACATCTTCTCTCCTTACATGTATATACTATTTTTGCATAATAACAAGATTTATCAATTTTGACAATAAAAAATTTAATCAACGAGTATCATAGATATTTGTAGTTTTTAAAATATCAAAATTATAATTTATTGATCTTCACAGATAGAATCTTGTTTTTTTTTTCTTTTAAGAAAAAAGAGATTTATTTTCGGACCTATGTCTTTAACATAAACTATCAAGAGTAATGTTATGTTGACACCGTTGGTTGATTACTCCCATTTGACATTGGGGTAATTGTGTTAAAGTAGCTTACGTGGCTGGGACAAATTTGAAAGTGAAGTAGCTTACGAAGCCCTAATTTTCAGAATTCCAAAAACATCTTCTCAGTCTCCCGCTCTCTCAGTCTCTCACTCTCCAACTCTCACAGTCTCTTCATCTCGAGCTCTTCATCTCACTCTCGTTCTCTGCACTCTCGCTCTCTATACTTTTGCTCTCTCTACTCTCGCTCTCTGCACTCTCGCTGTCTCGTTCAGTGGAGGATTAGGTCGCTCTCTGCGCTCAGGTCGCTCTCTACACTCAGGTCGCTCTTTGTGCTCAGGTCGCTCTTTGCGTTCTTCGTCTGAGCAAAAGGTTCATTTTTTATTTTGTTTTTGTTTGAAAAGCGTGTAAAGGTTACTCTTTTAAGTGATTGCTCATGCAAAAGGATGTAAGGTTCCCAAGAGGAAGCTAACAAAATTCTTTGGCACTGCCATAACTCATTATATGGCGGTCATTTCAATGGAAAAAGAACAGCTGCTAAAGTCCTGCAAGCTGGATTCTTTTGGCCCTCACTCTTCAAGGATGCAAATGAGTATGTCAAGAGGTGTGACAATTGTCAAAGAACTGGGAGCATTTCCAAAAGGCATGAAATGCCTTTGAACAACATCAAGGAGGTAGAAGTCTTCGATTGCTGGGGGATTGACTTCATAGGACCATTACCATCTTCGTTTTCAAATTAGTATATCCTACTAGCAGTGGAATATGTCTCTAAATGGGTGGAAGTCATCCCTACTCAGAAGGCTGATGCCAAAATTGTCATCAAATTCCTCAAGAAGAACATTTTCTGTAGGTTTGGTACGCCGAGGGTCCTCATTAGTGATGGCGGTTCTCACTTTTGCAATGTCCAACTCTAGAAGGTACTAGAACATTACAGTGTCAGACATAAGGTGGCAACAACCTATCGTCCCCAAATAAATGGTCAGGCTGAGGTATCAAACAGGGAGATTAAAAAGATTTTGGAGAAGACTGTGGCTTTATCTAGGAAAGATTGGTCACTCAAGCTTGATGAGGCTCTGTGAGCTTATAGAACTGCTTTTAAGACTCCTACAGCTCTCTCTCCTTTTTAATTGATTTATGGGAAAGCATGTCACCTTCTTGTAGAGCTGGAGCACAAGGCTTACTGGTTCTAAAGTTACTAAATTGGGATGCTGAAGCTTCTGGAAAAAAGAGAAAGGTGCAATTAAGTGAATTAGAAGAAATTAGGTTGAATGCTTATCAATCGTCTAAATTGTATAAGAAACGTGCTAAGGTCTACCATGATAAGAGAATTTTGAAGAGGAGCTTCTATCCAGGCCAATCCGTGTCACTATTCAATTCAAGATTGAGGCTTTTCCCTGGAAAACTGAAATCTAAATAGTTAGGTCCTTTTCGGGTCAAGCAAGTTTTACGTTATAGTGCAGTGAAATTGGAAGATCCTCAGACTCAAAGGAGTTCGACTGTAAATGGTCAAAGACTGAAGCATTACTTTGGTTGTGAGTTTGATAAGCTTGTCACTGTGATTCAACTGAAGAATTATTAATCATCAAGCGTTAAGCTATATAATGTTAAACGAGCCCTTCTTGAGAGGCAACCCAGTGTTTATGAGTTTTTATTTTAATTTGTACATACTGTGTTGTTTTAGTTTTAACTAGCATGCACCATGAATCACTAATAGAAGTATTGGAAAAAGTTTGGGGTTGTAAAGAGTTGCGAGTATTTTAGCTGTGCAATGTGTAGAAATTTTAAAAATTGTGAACTGAAACTTTCGCCTAGGCGAGAGAGGAGTCGCCCAGAGCGAAAATTAAGGGTGCCCACTGGAGTGGTCTTGCCTGGGCGAGAGAGGAGTCGCCTATAGCGAAAATTAAGGGTGCTCTATGGAGTCATCTCGCCCAGACGACCCAATCTCGCCTGAGCGAAAAATAAGGGTGCTCTCTGGAGTTGTCTCGCCCGGGCCACCAGATCTCGCCTGAGCGAGAATTCACTTACGCAAAGTGTCATGTCAGCCTCGCCCGAGCGAAAACCTCTCGGTCGGGTGAAAGTTTCGAGAAAGGGTTTTTAAACAGAGAAACCCAAAGCGAGAGGGCTCACTCGTCTAGAGTTTCTTGATTTTCGGCGCCCCCTTAGCTCAATCCTTCTTCAATCTTCAATTTCTTCCGTTTGTTTGTGCTAAATTCTTGAAGTAAGTGATTTTTGGTCTCTATCTTTAGTTTCTACCTATTGATTTTGTTTTCTATGCTCAATTTGGATGGTTAAAACCCTAGTTCTTCTTTTCAAAAGGGATGTTGTGATTGACTGGAAACATGATGATTGTTAAGATGTTTTATAGGAATGCAGTTGATTCTAAAGTTATAGAACTGATTTATTATTGATATGTGGTTTGGAATGATTATGTTCACCCCATTTGTACAGTTTGGAATTCTGCATGTCAAGTGTTTGATATAATGTTTGCCTTATGAATGATTGAATAAGAGATAAATATAAAAAGGTATATACTTGTTATAATTGATAGTGTTTGGAAAATTTGTGTGTATTTTACAGATGGGAAGAACTAAGTCAACTGCAGCGGGAACCTCCAGAGGTGCATCTAATCACCCTTTTAAGGGCAAGAGAGTAAGGACAGACTCATCTGGAGATCCGTCCTTAGGACAAGTTTTTATAGATGCAGAGAAAAAGCAAAGACATGACAACATCAAAAGCTGGTCATTCATTCCTGAGAGACGAGTGCAATTGAATAAAGGGGAGTATGATGAATTTTTACAGGGCCTCATGAGAAGGAATTGGATGACTCTTGCTAGTCCACCTCTCAAATTTGATCCGGAGATCGTTTATGAATTTTATGCCAATGTTTGGGGGGAGAGACAGCCTGTAGAAGAGAGAAGATCCAGAGTCAGAGGGATATGGGTGCTATTTGACCCTCAGTCCATCAACAACTTTCTTGGTAATCCTCTCCAGTTTCGTGATGATGATCTGTGCATGTATCAAAGGTTGAGGAGAGGTATGATGGTTTTGATGATACTGTGGTATCAAGAGCTTTATGCCTGAGGGTCCGGAGATATGAAGTAGAACCTACAGGTAAACCCCTTAGGATCAAAAGAAAGGATATGAAGACAATTGTTCAGATATGGATGACATTTACTCTAACAAATATAGTACCCATAGGGCATGTGTCAGACATGAATATGCCTAGGTGCTATTTGGTATATTCAATCTTGAGAGAGGACTATTCGGTGAATGTAGCCAGGATTATATCTGATGAGATACACAAATTTGCTAACCTAGAGATCAATCCCAGAAATGAAGGAGCCAAAGGATCTCTAGGCTTTTCTGCATTGATAACAACATTATGTGCATCGCATAGTGTTGAGGTCAACCCTATATTGAAGATTAGACCTATCATAGATGCAAGGTATATCTTGCAGTTTTGTGTGAATTCTGAGGAGAATCCCTACGAGGCTCAACAACCACCATCTCCTCCTCATGTGGAAGAGCAGTAGTTTCAGCATGGAGAATCTTCAGCTGCTCAGCCCACTAATGCTATGATATATGACCACCTGTCAGTCATCAGAGCTTCTATGGAACAGATGCAGCTGGACCGAAAGACAGATAGAGCATATTTTGAACAGGAACAGAGAGCAAATAAGATATATTTTGATCATATGACTTCACAAATTAGCTCAGTTCATAAGACAAACACTTATACTCATCAGGAGTTGTATAATGACATTCCTGAAGGCCAACAAAATCTGTGGATGACTCCTGAGGAATTTAATCAGTATGCTGCATGGCCTGGGGACATGCCTCATTTTTCTGGGAGAGGTGGAGCAAACATTTCTACAATTGCACCAGAGGATCAGGATGCAGAGTTTGATACAGGTTTGGATCGAATTATGAGGGGAAACTGATTCTTATCTTGATATAATTATGTTGTGTAATCTTAGTATTGTAATTTGCTATGACTATAACTCTCTATAAGTGTGACGTGTGATAGTTAGTTAAGTATGTGGTTGAGTAGAAATTAAACTCATGATTATTCTAAGTCAGGTCAGTTTATTATTGAAAATTTTTATAAGATTAGAATTTTTGAGTTAAGTGGGTGATTGATGCATGAAAATTGAACAGGGTTATGACTAGAACAAGGCTGGATAAAAATTGAGGAATTAAAACAAATTAGCCAAGTGAGTTGTGAATCCTAAAACAGTTAAAAGTTGAGAGTTTCACTGAGTAATGTATAAGTTGTTGGTGCCTGATTTTTTGTGTTATTTCACTTCACATATGAAAACTTGGAGATGATTAAGGCATTTTTTGTATTTAGATATTTCAATCCAGAGCCAAAAAGCCAACCAAGTATAGTTTATAACCAATTCTTTTAATAACTCTTTGAGCTGAAATTTTCTTTGATGCAACCTAACCTTCAATTGATATTTTATTTTCCACCCTTATAGTATGCTTGAAGAAGGAGAACATAAGTGCAATTTTCATAATGGAAAGGGTTGATTTAGCTTTGAGATACTGGTTATGTAAAGAAATGGGTTAGATAATTCACCCTTTTGTTCTACTAAAAAAAAGAAGTGAATTACTAAAAAAAAAATGGTTAGATGAAATCAAGAGTTGGTAGATTAATTCTTTCTAAGGGAAATTTTGTCTCATTTGTAGATATATTCTCCTTGTTTGAAGTATGTGTTTTGTTATCTGAAAAACCAATGTTCTTGATAGCCCAGCCTCATTACAACCTTTAAAAGACCTTAAGATCCATGTTGATTTTGTGTTTGTGATTTGACTAAAAATAAAAGGCAACTTTCATTTGTTCAGAGTTAGTGGAAGTTGAGAGAGACACTATCCTGTGAGATATTAAGAGAGAAATTTCTCAATTACATTATCATGTCTTTGTTTGAGTTGTTTCTCTTGTAGATTGATTGTGTCTTGTTCCTGTTTTGATTTGACTTAGAATATCTGATTTCTGTTATATTGAATTCTTGTTTTGAAAATGAATGTTGTCTGATGATTGAACCATGGGTCTGATTTTTGAGCAACCACTATTTTTGTTTTGGAAAATATTTTGTGAGTCCAATTACTTTGCTTGAGGACAAGCAAGATTCTAGTTTGGAGGGAGTTGATAAGTACCAATTTTTAGTGTTTTTATACATTATAAATTCGAGTATTTGTGGGCTTAAGTGATCTTTAAGATAATAATCACCTCTGAATTGAAATTTTTTGGATTTACTTTGTTCATTTGAGTAAGAAGACATTTGATCTTAATTATTTTGAATTTCAGGTGATAAAAATGAAGGAAACTAGAGCTTGGAAGTTGTATGAAAAGAAGATTTGTTCAAACGAGGAAAGTTCGCCTAGATGAAAGTAGTTGAGGAATGTATATAAGTTGCAGAGGAAAATTCGCCCAGGCGACGTTGGAGCGAGACAACTGCAGAGTATCTCACCCGGGCGAAGATGGTTTCGCCTGGGCGAGATCAGTCTAGAAAGTACATCAAATTTGCGCCCAAGCGAGATGTTTTCACCCGAGCGAAAAGTCACTTATCCTAAACTCGAGAGAACGCGTTTAAAAGAAGATTTTAGGGTTTTAGAAAGGAGAGCTGGATTTGGAGGAACTGGAGAGCCGTCTAAGAACAAGAATTATTGAGAATTCCTGCTTTTCTTTGCAATCTTTCTTCTTTGAAGTGTAATGGCTACCATGGGTAGTTAAGTTCCGTATCTTTGGGATTGAATGTAACCTCTTGAACTCATTTGTATTTTGGTGATTTTAAATATAATATTCAGTTTCTACTCCGTTGGTATTTTTCATCGTGTGCTTAATGCTAGATTTTATTTGATCAATAGAGTCTTGATTTTGATTCTTAAACTTAACTGGAAAGTACTTTTAAGTTTCCGACCTAGATGAAAATACTCAATATATTGGAATACTAGGAATAGGTTTCGATATATTGATTGTGTATAACATTCGTTCTTAATGCTAGGTAATTTACTAAATAGCTGAGGAATGAGTGTTTAGGAAATTTGCTTATGAATTTCATATCAGAGAAATCGGTGTGAATGATTTTTATATGTGCATCAATTGTGAGTAGTTACTAATATTGTATATTATCAATTTCAAAATATGAATGAGGGAAAGAGACGAAGTTCAATCCCAAAGTCCTTCTAGATCTTGCAAACTCCTTTTTATAATTGTTCTTTTACGTTTCTTGACTCAAATTATTATCAAATCATCGTGAAACTGTTATTTACTTAGTGAGTAATGACGCTAAATTCTAAAACAAAACTGTTCTCTGTGGGATCGACATCCTTACTTTATAAATCTATATTACTTGTGACTCGGTACACTTGCCGAATAAAGTCTTAACAAGTTTTTGGCGCCGTTGCCGGAGAACAATCATTGTTTTTGAATTTGAGAACATAGCTCATTAAGTATTGTGAATATTTTTTATTTTTTTTATTTTACTTTTGTTATTTTTATTTTTGTCTTTTGTTTTCTTTTTGTTTTAGTAATTACTAATCGTTTTGTATTAATTCTTGCTTAAGTTGTTCCTAATTTATGTTATTGAGAGGAAAGGTTCCTAGAGATCAACTGCAGTTTGATTCAGAAATGGAAAAGACAGCTCGGAACAACTGTAGAAGGAAAAAGAGATCAAAGCAAGGAGCAAGAGGAGAACCTTCTGCCAGCCCTCACAGAGATATTCAAGTAAATCAAGAAGAGGATATGGCTGAAAGAGACAGAGCTCCACCACCGCCTCCACCTAGAAGAACTTTGGGGAATTATGCCATGTAGCAAGGGCCAAGACATTTCTCTAGCATAGCAATGCCTGCTACTACTCGACATGTAGAAATGAAGGCAACCTTCCTCAATCTGATTAGTGCCAACCAGTTCATAGGGATGGATAATGAAGATCCATACTCTCATCTTGCCACATTTTATGAGCTTGTTGGAACTATGGGGTTTGAAGAAGGTGATACTGAATATGCTTAGCTACGTTTGTTTCCTTTTTCATTAGCAGGTAAAACAAAAGAATGGTTGAAGTCCCATCCCAATCCGAGTCTGACAAGCTGGAATGATGTAGAGGAGAAATTTTTGCAGAACCCATTCATTAATGAGGTGACAGTTTAGTTATAGTTTTGGCGACAAACGTCACATATGTTAATTTGTTCATGTGTTCATGCGTTGTGTCGTCATAACTGTAACTAGGGTGTGACCTCATTAAATGAATTGTTTCCATAGCACGTTTGATGTTAGTTGGTCTTATTGAATTGTTTAGGTTTTTACAGGATTACAAATGACATCATCCGGTGTTGTTATTCACGAACTATTCGAAATAGAGAATAAGGTTTGATTTGTATTCTGTATAATTGTTTTTTATAGTGAAATATATTGTCATGTAATGTCTATATTCTCTGCTTTAATTATATGTAGGAGTGCACGCGTGTCCGCCATTGTTGCAGGACTAAATATCTGCTGAAGGTGAACAACATCTTAACTGATGAGCATAAGGCTTGCATAAAGGGCACCCTTTTTGGTTGGCTCCTCACAGTTGATAGAGAACTGCAAATGAGGAGGATGCTTGTAAATGAGCTATGTTTTAGATTTATTGAGAAAGACTGTGGTTTTGAAATTGGGTCTGAAATTGTTTCTTTTACATTACTTGATGTTTATGTAGGGTTAGGTTTTGAATTTGTGGACATAAAGTGGATATAGAAAAGGAAACAAGTGGTGGCAATCTGAGAAGTTTATTTGGTTCAGATCGTGTTAATATTACAATGCTTAATGATGAATTACTTAAACATGTCAATGATTCAGTAGTTGTAGATTTTTGTAAATTGTATATTTTGTTAGGTTTATGTGAATTTTTTTTGTCAAACACAAAGGGTACTATACATAATGGATTGTTTAATGTTGTGGATAACAACTTAGGTGATTTATGTAAATGCAATTGGAGTGGTGTTGTCTGTTAATACTTGGTACGAAGTTTATGTGAAGGTGCTGCATCAGTTCAGAAAGTGTCAGCGCCTTCAAATGTGTATATTGTTGGGTGTACATACTTATTGCAGGTAAATTCTATATTAAGTTCAAAAGTGCTACTGTATATTGTTCGTAATAACTTTTAAGTTGTGTTTTTTGATCTTTTGTTGTTATGATTTGTGTCATAGATTTGAGCGTGTGAACATTTGTTATTCCGAAAAAAAACGGAAAATAAGGGGTAAATTTCCCGCATCCTTTATTGAAAGGATGTGAAAATTGTGGATAGCATAGTTCGTTCAACATTCAATACTAATTTGGTAAGTGTTTTAAGTGTAATATTGAGGTGTAATGATGTTTACATTATTTTTTTATGTGTTCTAATTTTTACTATGAGTAGGTCGTTGCTGAACTGGCAGTGTTAAATAAAGAGTTTGAATACGACATTGTGAAAGAAGCTGTAGAAGGTGGTGGTGGTAAACCAAATGAAAATAAAAAAGACCACCATCATGTGCAGAAAGATCGTGTTGATCTTTTAAAACTACGTCATATTATCCAAGTGCAAGAGGATAGTATTAGGGAGCTTCAAAGGGAGATTATTGAGCTTAGAAAATTGGTGGATGATAAACAAATATCAGAAACTTCAAATGACATGGCCCCTCCTCCAACAGCAACCGCAGCAGCAGCAACCTTAGAAGCAGGAACCCCAGCAGCAGCAACCCCAAATGCAGGAACCCCAGCAGCAACAACCCCAACAGGAAACCCAGCACCAACCACAACAACAACTCAGAAGACAGAGGCACAAGCACCCAGAAGAACTTGAATCAAGAGTGTAGTAAAGAGGAAGCTTGTTCTAAATTAGGACATCCTTTTACCACATATCCTAAGAAAAGGAGAAGGTCTGCAAGGGTTGGTGCAAGGGTTGTAAAAAGTCTTAACAATTAATTGTTGTTAATGTATATTGAACAGATATTTTGTGGAACAAATTAAATTGTTATTGCATTATATTGCTTTAAATTGTTAGTTACATATTTGTTAATTTTGTGAAACATGCGACTTCTTTTGCCAAGTCTTAAACTAAAGTATCCCCTCATTATATAATGGCTGAAAGTTTTGATGCCCAGAGGTGAGGGAATTGAATATAATTTAGTCAGGTGAAGCCAATGTGGTCCTATTGAATATGGTCTTGCTTAGTTGCCAAAACATTAACTGAGATGTACTTTCGTTAAAACATGGGTAACCCCACATGTTTAGTAAGTGAATGCCACAATAAATTAAAATGCCAAAATGGTCGTACTGCACATAATCGCCACAACGTGAGCTTAGGTATACCCTTGTTAAAACATGGGTAACACTTGATTTTAGTAAGTTTCGAGCTGTTATTTATGCAGAGGTATGTGTCAATTTAACATATTTTGATACATAAAACAGTCATCGAAGCAAGTTATAGGATTGTAAGTGAAGGACACAAGAACTTGAAATGCCAAAATGGTCGTACTGTACTTAGTCGCCACAACGTAAACTGAGGTATCCCCTTGTGAAAACATGGGTAACCCGTGATTTCAGTACATTGACAACTGTTATTTGTACACAAATGTGTCAATTTAGCATAAATTTGGTACATAAAAGGGTCATCAAAGCAATTCATAGGGTTGTAAGTGAAGGACACAAGAACTTGAAATGCCAAAATGATCGTACTGCACTTAGTCGCCACAACTTAAACTGAGGTATCCCCTCGTGAAAACATGGGTAACCCGTGATTTCAGTATATTGACAGTTGTTATTTGTACACAAATGTGTCAATTTAGCATAAATTTGGTACATAAAAGGGCCATCAAAGCAATTCACAGGGTTGTAAGTGAAGGACACTAAAACTTAAAACGCCAAAATGGTCGCACTGTATTTAGTCGCCACAACGTCTACTGAGGTGTCCCTTCGTTAAAGATTTGGTAAATAGTCATTGATGATGACTCCTGTGAGTTTCCTAGCAATGTAAGGAGTGACACAAATCCACCAGATTGAGCAGTGTGCACCTGTAAAGACCATGTCAGCATAATATAACACGAAATACAACAGCAGATTCATGCAAATATATAAATCTGTATGCAAATGATGTTCTGTAAACTCAACCACTTAGTTTTACAAAACATCTGTGATTACCCATGTATTCACGAGGGGACACCTTAGTTCATGTTATGGCGACTCAACTCAAACGTCTTCATCGGTTGCCAAAACAAACAGATTCAACCAATACAAACCTAAAAAACTTACAAAAAACATTCTTTTCTCCACCAAGAACCAAGAACGATCATGTAAATGACATAAAAGAACAAACTTTACTTCAAAACCAACAGAAATCAAACCCTAAACGCAAAAACCTTTTCAGATCCAGAACAGAACAATGAAATGACCAAAAAGACTTTCTTTTCCATAAAAAATCGCATAAAAACCAAAACTTTACACACAAATCATTTAACAAACAAAAAAAACATCCTTTTGTATGAGCAATCACTTAAAAGAGCAACCTGTACACGCTTTTCAAACAAAAATGAAATAAAAAACGAACCTTTTGCTAAGACGAAGAACGCAGAGAGCGACCTGAGCACATAGAGCGACCTAAACCTCCACTGAACGAGACAGGGAGAGTGCAGAGAGCGAGAGGCAGAGAGCGAAAGTGTAGAGAGTGAGAGCGAGAGTGCAGAGAACGAGAGTGAGATGAAGAGCTCGAGATGAAGAGACTGCGAAAGTTGGAGGGTGAGAGGGTGAGAGACTGAGAGAGGGGGAGACTGAGAGAGCGGGAGGCTGAAAGGAGGCTTTTGGGATTCTGAAACTTTCCACACTGGCTTGAAAAAATATTATTTTTCGCCACATCAGCAATGTCAACTGGAAGTATGTCACGTGTGAGTGTCAACCTAAGATTACTCAAACTATCAATAAGGACACAATGTGAAAAAGAAGAATGAAGTTGACAAAGGCAAATAAAGAACGTACAGATAGAAATTACAATATACACTATTGAAAATGTGAAAAGAAAATCTAAGTGAAAGTTATACCACACACATATAAGGATTTTGAAATAGTTGTTGAACTAAACAAACAACAGTTATGACTATCTTCATAAATACTTTAAAAATTATAGAAAATTATTAAATAAAAATTTAATTAAATTTATAAAAATGTCATCACATTTTTCTTACAACATTTTTCATTTATTCTCGTTAAAAATAGCAGACACATTATTATCCTGACACTCTCATTTCTCTTTTAAAAATGGAAAGTTTGTGTATTTTTATGGTAAAAATGTTTTATAATTTCATTTGTTCATCTTTTCATTTTTTAAATATTTGAGATTAAAAAACTACTTATATTTTATATTAGAGAAACACTTGAATTGAAGTATTATATCATATCATAATTGATTTCACAATAACATTTTCTAAATATCGAAAAATTCCAGTATAAATAGAATCTTAGATTAAACTATTTCAGAAATCCGAATATTAAATAAATCAGGAACACTTTATCTAAGTCTCTTTTATTATTTTGCTACGGATTATTCAATATCTTAAACACCGAAGGCAACTTAATTGCTTTTTGAGGCGCGGAACGAAAAGTTTATTAAGCAAATTAAATTTATTCTCCTAATGTAATTTTTCTTATTTTTATTTTGAGTCTCAATTTCCTTTTCACTGAAAAGCAGAACAGATTAAGTTTGTTTACCTATATGTCTATATTATGTTTAAGTAGATGTTTACGTTGTATGTTTATGATTGCTACACAACACACAATACGTGCTCTATATTCCTTTTTTTTTTTTTTTTTTCTCTTAACGAATTTCAGAAATATAAATATACGTACCTTACCTGCTCCACCGCCCTCCCAACAGAAAAAGCTGCAATGTTCCTTCTGCAGCAAGCATAACCGTCACAGATTGCTCATTCTTTATTTACCCGTCCTCAGTCCTCACGTTTTCACCCTCATTACACATTGATTCTCCTACTCTTGTCTTTTGTTTGAATCTTCGTTCCATTTTCTGTTTGGGTAAATATCCTTATATGTTAATGTTTGTGCATTTCCTCACATTACCATGTCAAGCACCTTCACTCAACACATTTTACAATGCCAAAATTATCAGCAACCCAGACTTTCACCGTTCCTATCAATATTCTTGGAAGAATCCGAAACAATAATCAGAATTAAACCAAATTCATGTAAGAGAATCTCACAACTTTCAACCCAAAATCTTAAGAACTTGAATTTATACCCAATATTAAACTTCGACTCACTTGAATTCTCCCTACAAATGTCATCCAACTCCACTAACAGAACGAACTAAACCAAAAAACAGCATCAGCACCGGTTGCAACAACCACCACCTCTTTCGCACTACCGACGACACCATCTTCTCTGCCGTAAGCCAAACCTTCGCTCACGGGCCACCAGCACCGCAGATCTGATCTTATGGAACCTCGACTGTGATTTCTTTTATTAAAATTCATAGGTAATAATTTTATTTTAATTTTAAAATAAGATGTTCATTATGATGGCATTTTCTCTGTTATTAAAAAACTTACTTTCCATTTCTATCTGACAAAAATCAAACCTATTTTCTTTTGCTGCAAACTTAGAGCATGACAATGTCCTCACTTTCCTCTTTTGTTCTTACTCTCACTTGCAACCCTATCACTTGACTGTCTCGCACTTCAATCGCTTACTTAGTACTCTCAACGAAATTTATCCTAATCTTTTCATTTCGATTATTATAGATTGTCTCTGCTGCTTGTCTTAGGTATTTGGTGAATATTTTTGTTGTTGAGATTGAACTCTTGGACATTCCTTCTTGTCACATCTTGCATAAGCACACTTTTCTTGTCAAGGAACTGTAAACTTGTAGGATGAAGTTGATGACACAGATGCAGTGGATATATCTTCACTAAGTGAAACAGGGAAATAAAATATATAATAGTGTGATTTCAATTAATAGAAAATAATAAGAAAAAGTATAATTTCAATTAATAAAAAATAATATTTTGAAGTATTGAAGAATATAATAGAATTAACATGTTGGAGAATGGGACTTTTGAATTAATAAGAAATTGAAGTAATAACATATTGAAGAGTATGATGTGGGAGATTGCTTTAAACTCAAGATGTTCTGAAATGTAACATTATATTTTCTTCTTTCCATCTAAATACAATTTTTTTTAATATTTAAATTAACATTAATTTGATTTGTTTACCAATTGATACAAACCACAGTAACAGAAAATTTCAGAAAAGAAATCAAATTAATTTTGATTTAAAAATTAAGAGACTCAACTAAAATTTGTAATAAAAAATTTATGTATATCTTCATAAAATTAAAGGACATTGAAAATAAAAGAAAGTTATGCACCTGCACATTTTTTTGTTAAGTTCGATTTTGCTTTTTTTTTTTTTTTAGACGTAGATT
>Ga0209489_107209_pt1 | contig 16851 bp, 8 predicted proteins | sample SiratrowhiteBW_FD_187527 | JGI IMG/M metagenome (GOLD analysis project Ga0209489, IMG submission 187527) | Root nodule microbial communities of legume samples collected from California, USA - Siratro white BW (SPAdes) (version 2) | ecosystem: Host-associated > Plants > Roots > Nodule | place: USA... | reverse complement strand
CAAAATTGAAGATTCTAATATCATCTTAAAATCTTCATATATATTAAGTCTCACGATGTACAAGTTTCGGTAATGATAAAGAGAAACATATGAAACACACAAAAAAAAAAGTAAAATAAAAAATAGTAAAAGGATATAAATACCATACTAAAAAAGGAAGAGAAACTTTCTTTTATTATTTACTCTATAAAAGAATACAAAAGAGTATATATATACATAAACACATTTAAGCTTATTTAAAAAAAATTAAAAAGCATAATTAAGCACACTTAACGGCTTAAGATCTACTGGACCAATGAAGAAAAATCTCTGCAAATCTGAATTTTTATAATTCCAGAAAGATTTGTGATTAAGTATTTTACCACAAAATGAATTGGTCTTTTCCGGATCAATTTTTTTATTTTATTTTGCGACTGTAATTTTTGGCTTTTAAATTGACAATTTTTTTTCGTGACCACTCTCATAAAATAATATTAATGAGTAAATCCTGATAAAGAAAGTGTAGATTTGATTACCTGGAAATCATAAAGCAAAAGTTATATTTTAATTCTTGATTTTACTATAATTGTTCAAGCATTTTGTAATGTGGCTAAGACTTATGGCATTGCACCATGATGATAATAAACAATAAACTTGTTATTTCTATCATTTTGTGAGAAAATTGTTTTAATGTCAATTTTGTGTGTAGGATATGTTTGAATTGATGGTACACAGTGAAGTAAAATAAATTAGAAGAAAATGGAATAAGATGAAATATATTAAAAGTATCATTTTGTTGTTTAGTCTGTAAACAAAATATTTTCTTCTTTCTATAGTTTTGCTCTATCTCTTGCATCCCAAATTGAAACAAAATAAAAACTGAACCTAACAATGGATCAAGTCACCCTCCACCATTCCTCACCTTTTACTTTTTTTTTTTTTTTTTTGACAAATAATAAATAAACTTTAAAGGAAAAGTCAACAAAATGGACCCTCTTGAAGTAGAATAGACACTGTTCACCCCAAGCGCAAGATAGCGTAAAGTCCTGCCTGTAGTCAAAGCACTTTGGGTACATGTTTTACACTTGGCGATAATTCATTGGCCTACCTTATTACCAACGGCTACGTGGTGTCTGCGTGGGTCCACCTATTCAACCGTTCCAACAACCACAAAATTATTGGCCATCACTTTTGTCTCACTTTCTCCTAAATACACAAAAATACTAATGTTTACTTAATTTAAGTAATATTTCCGTTTTTTATCTATATTAAACAATAAATATAATAAATATTTATTCAAATTGCTTTTACCTTGTTGGTGAAACTTATGCTATCAATTATATTTCAGGTCTAATAAGTGTATTTGAAAATTGAATGAAAATAAAAACACAGTGAAGAAGTTATCTCAATGGAAGAACCTGCAAACAAATAATAATCATTATTCCTTGACTCTTATGTAAACAAATACAAATATCCACCACGCGAGTATTCATTGAATTTAACATTGAAAAAAAATATTAAAACAATAATTTAGACCAAGAGTAAATTTGCAGTTTACTTAGTTGTAAAAAAAATAATAATATTCAATGTCGTAGAAGTTATAAGAATTAATATTCAAATCCAAAGTGGTGCAATGTCAGTGGTTACGCTAACTGCTTGAGTCTGTTGTTAGAATTTCACACTTTTTGTCTTATCTTTTATGGCATAGGGAATTTTTTTTTTACACCCCATGATTTCCTTCACTCACCCCATAAATATTAAAATTTGTCCTTATTGTAGGAAGGCTTGAGAAATCTGAGAAAGATTTGAAAGTCTACTACTATTCGAAATCAATTTCTGTTATAACTTTTAGTTTCTGTAATATTAAATAGATTTTTGTAATGACTTTTGGATTGTATAAAATAGAAGTGATTTCTAAATTTAGAAATCCATCTCAGGTTACATAATTTAAAAGTTATTTTAAAAATATACTTTAAATTATATAATTTAATTTTTTTCTTTTGAAAAAAAAAATACTTTTAAATAGTAAAATCTAAAATAGATTTTTAGATTCAAAAGTTATTTTCAAATTGTAAAATTTGGAAGCTACTCTTCTCAGTTCTACAATCCAGCAAATTTTCAAATAATGTAATCCAGAAGAGAGAACAACTTAGACAAAGTATAAGGTTAATTTTGTCGATGGACTGAAGGAGAAAAGCGTGGGGTGGAGAAAGAAATCTCCTATAGCGTACCTCCATATCGGCTGTCAACAAAAAGGGCCTAGCCCAAAATTGAAGGCCTGCCTAGAAAGAAAGAAAGGATTAAAACATTTTTTTATTTTGAAAAATATTAAAACATTTTCTTTGACAATAATATTTTCCAAAAACGCATTTAAAACAAAATGAATTATTATTAGGAGACAATCTTTATTTGTAGATATAATATCTTATAATTAACCTTTACTTTTATTTTAAAAAATTATATTATTATTTAAATTTATGTAGTGAAAAATAATATAGTTTCCAATTTTTGTAAAAAATCAGACTTAATCTGCCTAATCATAATATATAGTTTGCCAGACAATTAATCAAATTTTAATATGTACAAAAAGTTATTAAAGAAAACAACTTTATCTAAATTTATCTTCAGGTATTTTTTACAATTGTATTATTGCAAAGTTTCAAAACTTCTATAACTATTTTTAGTAAGGTATTCTCTTTTAACTATTTTTCTCGTCTATAATATCCAATGTCACTTGGATCATACATACGATAAATGTGTTGAAATTATGGTTTTCATATTTTAAAAGAAATTATGACATATCCTCCAAACTCTCAAACACATAGTTAATTTAAGTAAAGAAAAGTTTTGTATATATAAAAAAAAGTAAAAAAAAAAATCTATGATTTAATATATGAATGTACAACTTCGTCCAAAAATAAATAAATGTTACTAAAATCTAAAATTGAAAAATAAATTATAAGCTTAAAATTGTATATTAAAGGACAACTTGCTTATGTGAGTTATTTAAAAAAATATTTATTTCAATATTTTTTTAATTTATCTATTCATAAAATATTAGTAAGAAGATAAAATATATTGATCAAACCAAATTATTCTTATAATAAACAACAACATTACATGATAAAAAATATTATATTAATAGGAAAGATATTAGAAAGAATATGTGTCGGGATATACATAACATAGTCCTTAGAATAAAAATCGAATGGAATCAGAATCTATAAACCTTATGAATACCAATATTTTTAAAAATATTATAGAATAAAAGACGAAAAATTTGTGTAAGAATTGTTGTTCTTATTCTTATTTTGGATATGATGTATTTATAAGAAAAAAATAAGTAATAATAAATCTGATTAAAACACGATAAGCTCAAGAAAGTTCACTCATAAAAGTAACATTTATCCATAACAACACCATTTAACTATTACAGTAGAATTAAAATTAATTTTTAACATAATACTAGTATTTCCAGCAAATGCCCTACATAATTTAAAAATAAATAAATAAATAAAAATTTTGTACAATTTTTTTTTTTAAATATCATTTTTCAAAATAAGGAATCCTTCCAATTTGAGCCTCATACCTAGTCCATATAAACTTTTACAAAAAAAAAAAAATATAGACTTAATTCTTTTGAGCTAGAAGATCCCGGATTTTAGTAAATAATATTAATATTCTTTTAGGTTCTAATTAGTGATTACACATTACAATCTTGTGTATGTATCTTATTTCATGACTGTCACTTCGAGATCTACCAATGTCTCACATTGGTGACTCCACCATCACATTCATTAGGTAAACTCACAAAGGATAGTTAGTGACTCACACCTCTACATTAAACATAATCATGCACTTCCCTTAACCTTATGATTGGTACAATTTATAGTACACATCATCATAGGAATTGGACAACATTTATTTCAATTAATTGGTGTACTTTAGTCAACAACAGTTTCCCTATTACTCGTGGAACTCCATTCCATGAGATTGTCTTTCATGTGGAGATGAGTGTTAATAATTAAAACTAATATATGGATTTTAGTCTTATTCCTCTTAACGACTCAAGTACTTGCTAACCCTTTGGTAAACAAACCCGCAACTTGTCTTTCTAACCTTACAAAGTCGTGAGAAATAATACCATAAGTAATCAAGTTTTTAAAGATTTGTGTTTCACTCTCAAGTGCCTTCTTTTTCCATTTGCTAAAAACTTTGGATGTAGCAACTTGACTATCATAATTCATTGAAATAGGAAGTATAGGCTTATTTAACAATGGTAGGTCATATAGAAAATGTTAAAGAAATTATGCATCAATAGTAGTATCAGTGTCTAAAGCAATAATCTTTACATAGTAGTATCAGTGTCTAAAGCAATAATCTTTACTTTCATGGTAGATAATAAGATAATACCTCCTTGCTGTAAAAACATAACCAATATTTGACTTTGTTTCACTAAAATCATATATTCATTTTGTATCACTATATTCTTCAATAACAACATGAAAATGGGTATAATGAATGTCATTAATTAATGGTTCCTTTTAAGTATTTAAACACTCTTAAGAACTAGACTTTAAGATGAGGTTTGCACCCACTTATAAACTATTAAAACGTCTCATCTCTAGTTGATGTGAGATCTCCAACATACCCCTCAGCTAAGATTCCTCAACTCAATCTTGAAACTTATATGTAAGGATGGTCCGATAACGGTCTGATAGTGGGTGGCCCGATAGGTCCAACAACCTTGCTAGAATAGGCACTGATATCATCTTAAGAAGTGAACTTTAAGCCTAACTCAACCTTACAAAATCGACTTGTAAGGTGAGGTTTGCATCTACTTACAAACTATTAAAAGACCTCATATCTAGTTGATGTGTAATCTCCAACAAACACATTTTCCAATATAGTCCAATTTCAATAAGAATCATCAAAATTATATATATATATATATATATATATTCATAATTTACCAATTACATTTATAATATATAGAGAATTTTCTCAATTATAAAACTATCAATTTGAAAATATTTATAAAAATAAATACCTTCACCTAATTGTTTTGTTTGATTTAATAGATGAGTCACAAGACATTAAAATTGGTTTCACATCAAAATAATTGAATTTCTAACAAAGTAAGGTTTTTTACATAGTGAGATTGAATTAAAATAATGTTATCATCTTTCTTCTTGGTAAGCTTAATACCAAAAAGACATTTACATGACCAAGGTCGTTCACAATGATAAATGTTTTACATTTTTTATAATATCTAGATTGCTAAGAAATATTAATATGTCATCTAGCATAAGATAGGATAAGCACCACTATATACAAACACACATATAAGGACTTAACAAGTTTATAGAATTTATTTTCTTTTACTAGTTCTATAAAACCATCACGTTAATTCATATATATTTCATCTTCTAAATCACCATTTAAAAAGTGGTTTTAATATCGATTTGATGAATTTTTAAATAAAAAAATACAAGCAGGAGCAATTAAAACTCTAATGGTAGTAACTTTTGAAGAAGGTAAATGTGTACCAAAGAAATATGCACCTTCTACCTAGTGACAACCAGTAACATGTATTGCCTTAAGTTTATCTATAGATCCACTATTTTTTAATTTTTTTCCTAAAAACCCATTTACATCCAATACTTTTAGGAGGGAGATCAATTAAAAATAAAGTTTTATTTTCTTTAAGAGAATTCATTTAATTATTAATAGTTTCTTTTCAAAAAAGAGCATCACTTTTATTGCTTCATCTTAAGTTTTAAGAACATCCTTAGACAAAAAAGAATAAAAGTCAGGAACAACATCTTTAGCATTTCTTCTTCTTTTACTCCTCATAAGTTCATTTTGAACACTTTTATTAGCATTATCACTGGACGGTAAAATATAACTAGATGTATCACAAAAAAATTTAGTCAATTTATTTTTTAAAAGAGAAAAATATTTCCAAAGAAAATAATATCTCTAGATTCCATAATAGTATTGTTAGAAATTTTAATCACTTCAGAATAATAACCAAGAATATATTAAGAATAACCAATAAAACACAATCAACTATTTTAACTCATTTTTCTTTTCATATTAAGGGATATGTTAACCTTTGTAAGACACCCCACACTTTAAAATATTTCAAATATGGTTCTTTTTTCCTCCATAACTCATAAGGTATTTTATCACAATTTTTACAAAGAATTCTATTAAAAATATGATAAGTAGAATATAAAGCTTCATCCCAGGTAAACCATAACTTCTAAGCATAACATTCACACACTAAACAAGTTATTTTTATTAAAACCATGTTTTTTTTAAGGATTTTGGATTAGGCTTATAGGATTTTCCAAGCTTGTTGGAGTTCTATAAGATGAACTTTGAAGTTAGATCGAGAACTTTGAATAGATTTTTGAGAAAAATGGTTTTGATTTTTCTCAATGGGAAGAAACACAAGTTAGTCATCAAAAGAGAAATTATCAAACTTACTATTTAAACTTTAAGCATAATCAGATCATGAAGGAATTTACTTTGAAATCATAAAAGTCACAAACAAGCTGTCATGCAAAAATAATTCCTTTTAATTTTATGTCATAAACAACATTTTCAAATTCATGAATCTGATTAAAAATAGATTTATTACCAACCATTAGAAATTCAATTATTTGTTCACAAGAATATTTATATGAAAAAATATCCATATTTCACTTTAAGTGCTCCCCATAATTCAACAACAATTTTAGTATGACAAAATATCTTATAAATGTTATCGTATTAAACACCTAAAATATATGTCTATGATATAAAATATCTTTATAAAAACATACTGTTTAAAAGAAGAAAATGTTGAACCAAAAGGAAAAGATGTTGAACCAACACTTCATATAATAGAAGAATCAATAGTTTTAGTAACAACAAAAAATAACTCTAATTCGGTGAGTCAAATTTTCATATGTTGTTGTTAACAAAAAAAACCCACCGATAAATCTTTCGGACTTACTTAAAAGTGACTAAAAATTATCCATGACAAACATATGATAAAATGTTATCTCCAACTTTTGCAATAAAAAGAATAATAAATTTTTTTCTCTCTATGAATGTTAACAAAAAGACATAAACATAAATAAATAAAATTGATCAAGACAAACCATTATTATGACAAACAACATGATAAAATTATTAAAAAAAATATTGAAAAAAGAGTCTATATTGAGATAGAGCGATGTCCTTAAAAATAAAACATCTCTATTGCAAATAGCAAGAAAAAATACTATGTACTTTTCTTTTAAGATACAATAATACATTAAATCTGTCATTTGAAACAAAAGATTTTTAAACCATAAAAGGACCAGTGCTATTAAAAAAAATAATATAGAACAAGAATTTTCATAAGAGTTATTGTTTATTTTTATTTTAGATATGTTGTATTTATAGGTAATAAAAATAAGTATAAATAAACTTGATTAAAATAGAATAATTACAAAAGTAACTTTTCAAATACTCACCCTAAAAGAGTAATATTTACCCATACAAATAAGAATTTATAGAAGGATTAACATTATTTTTTAAATTACACGACAAAAAAACTAGTATTCAATCTTGAGTAGGCTTCTAGTTATGGGATCCATCCTTTACCCATTTTTGATTCGCATTATCATCATCGTCCCTTTGAAAGGTACTTATTCGACGTTCTTTTGGTGGGTTTGGGGGAGAATGAAGCCTAAAAAATACGTTGTCCTGTGTGGTTCCAGTTTCCGTATCTATGATTAAAATATATTATACCAAAAAAAAAAAAATAGGATGGTAGAAAGTACAGATTTTCTTTTAAATAATAATAATATAACTTATCCTTACTTTTTGATGGAGAATACTTACACGAGAATTTATTTTTATAAAAAGTTTATTTTTTATGATATACTATATTGTTTAGATAAATAATTTTGAAAATTTAAAATTTTTTGAAAATAATTTAAAATATTCTATAATAAAATATATTGTTTAAATAAATACTTTAAATTTATAAAAATAATTTAATTATTTAAAAGTAAAAGTTTTAAATTTTACTTAAAAGATAAGAATTTTAAACTTTATATATTTCATATTTTCAAACTTATATATTTTTTTTCTTATTTTTGTATTTCACTTTAATCGAGATATTGTTGACTTAATTTTATAATAAATCATCAGCTTAGATGAGACCAATCGGCCGGTTTGGTATATTTTGCAAGTGATGTAGGCATGATCTTTTATATTAAAGTTCAAAATAGTTATTTTTAATTATCATGGCTAATATTATTTGTAATTTTTTAATATTGATACAGGTTTAATCAGTTAAAAAATATTATTTTTAATTTAATTAATTTGAATTATTTTCAGTCAATATTGATTACAACTTTAAGTACAGGAAATTTAAAAATTCTCATTTAATATTGATTTTTTTAATCAGTATTAATAAGAATTATTTTTAAGGGTAATTTCAAATTAATATGGTTGTGACTATTTATACTTAAGTCAAAATTTCGTAATTAGCAGTTATTTTATATCAGCTTGTATAGAGTAGAATCATTATTCAATTAAAAATTATAGTAGTTATTTTTTATAAACATAAGCAAGAAAAATTTTCTAAAGTTGTAGAATCTCCCCATTCAAACCCTAAAACAACGTTTGAAGCATACCGTATTATTTTACCACATAATATTTCTCTTGACAACCACAATTCATTGGAATAATATTGTTTTACCACATAATATTTCTCTTGACAACCATAATTCATTGGAATAATATTGTTCGGTGTGCTAAGAGATTTTTCAAAACATATAATAACTTTGTCACTAATTTATTTATTTATTTATTTTTTTACCTCTCACATGATTATATTTTGCTAAAATATAAAATAAAAATATTCTGAAAGTATTATTTCAAATTACATACAAAAATAAACATTCTCAAGCCTCTGAAAAAATAAAAAGAAAATGCATTCAAACACCTGTTAATTCATACAGAAAATACAGAAACAAGATACACTGCAATTGTTCATACTCATAAGTGCAGCTGTAGGCAATGGCACGTTGAGCTTCATGCACAGTCTACATTAAATCTTCACCTCTTCTTAATTTATTTTTACTTTTTTATCAGCTTCACCTTTCTTCATTTTCTTCCGTTTTTATTCTGAAATTCGAATTGATTCTGCAGTTCTGTCTGCCCATGTTTATAAGGTATGAACAAAAACAGCTATTACTTAATTTACGGTTGCTCACACAGAATTAACCACTGTCATGTGTCTACAAAACAACTGATACGCAACTTTCTGCAACAAAATTCGTTCATGCACAATGAATTCCCACCCATCGGGTAAATCAGAAGTGATTAATTTCAAGGCTTACGCTGGTGAAAAAAAGACCCAAAAAGCTTTAGACTTTAAAGTTTGATGTACCATACACACACACACATATATATATATATATATATGTGTGTGTGAAATCCAAGGATGCAACAAACGACAAACAAACAGTTAAATCAACTTTAAACATATCCCCAGCTGGTTTCTACTGCAATAATCAAAATGTTGCTCAAAAACTATAACCTGGACTGTACAACATCACAACAATGGCCACGTAGCACCCAAAATAAGTCATATAAACAAATTCAAAGGAAAATATATAAAAGAAAAACACTAGGACATAGCCGCCGACATTCTCCGCCGGCAGCTTTAGAAGAGTGGCGCCGGCAGATTAAGGTCGAACAAAAACGGCTTCTTATCCTCCTCCTTGGTAACCACAAAACCTGCAATGTTCTCCAACTTGTAACCCTTGTACTCCGACCTCACCGGCACCCCGGAAGCTGCATCCGTGGTGAAGAACAAGGGCAGGCCCCAGAACTCGACCGGTCTGGCGAGTCGGAGTCGGTCATGGGGTGGGGCCTGGGATTCAGGGGCAGCGAGCACCGGGGGAACAACAACGTAGGTGAAGTTGGTTTTGGCCTTGGGCCCTCGGAGCGTTCTGGCAGCGGTGTCGTAGGCCCTGGCGGCTTCCTCGGCGGTGTCGAAGGTTCCGAGCCACTTTCGGGTCTTTTTCCAGGGATCACGGATCTCGGCGGCGAAACGGCCCCAGGGACGCTTGCGGACGCCTCTGTAGTGGGGCTCTTTGGGCGGCGGCGGCGAGTGTTTGTGGATTGGAAGCGCGTGGGGAGGCATTGGAGAGGAGTGAGTGGGTGAGAATGGGATATGAGAATGAAAGGGCTTTGTATATAAATTTGAGTGGGGACAGTCTGGGGTTTCGCCGACAGCTTTACCCTCTATTGCTATTATCTTCTGCTTCCCAAATTTGGAACCTCCTTTCATTTTTTTATTTTTTTTTTCACTTTCTAATTTATTATTTTATTTTCATCTTGTCGCTGAAAAAAATTTTAAAAATTAAACTTAGTGAAGTTTTATAGACTTTATATATTTTTAATTAAATTTATATTATTTTTTATTTTTATTGAATATTTAAAATATTTTATATAAATACTTTGATTTGACATGTTTTTGTTTAATTTGACTCTTAACTCATTTATTTAAAAAAAATTTCTATTCACATATAACTTGCTCTTGAAGAGGGAAAGAGCAAGTTTACGTTAGAAAAAATCAAACGAAAAAAATATTTAAATAAAAAAATATATTTTAAATTTAGGAGGTAATCGATTAAAAAAATTAATTTTTTAAAATGCTTAAAATTTAATTAAATCAAAAATTTATGTTAGCGTAAGAAATAATAAAATATTGTATATTCCGTTTAATTTTTAAAGTAATTACCATTAAAAAAAGAAATGAATTTACCAAAATATTAACTGTGAGGCCAAAAACTAAATCTTACTAGATCTAAACTCAATTATCTAAGGGACACAAAATTTAAAACATGACCAAGTCCTTCATCAACAATTATTCTTATGCTTGACCAAAAAAGTAATACACGAAATTCTATCATGTAGCCGAAGACTATAACTAAAGAAGGTACAGTAAATAAAGAAAAAAAAAGTAGGCTGAAGCAATATAAAAAGGAGAAATTATTTTTTTCAATTTAGAGACATTTTTAGTAGGTTCAAATGGAGAAGATAACGAGTAATTCACTTGTGGTTACGCCAAATCTTCCGCAGAAGTCTATGTCTCTCCCCTCTACCTAAATTACAGACTTTTGTAACTTTTTGGACTTTTTAGATTGAGAAAAACGAGACAAAAGATCGCATGCTTTTCACATTTACATAAGTAAGCCAGTAAGCCACTGTAGTATTATTTTTTTTGACTTCAACATCAGAAAAAGGCAAATGATATATAGATAGATAGATATAGCTTGTTATTAATCGTCTTAAAACGTAGGTATAATATGTTTTATAACTAATATTTCAAGGTACTTATTCACAGTCTTCTTGTGTAATGAATAGGATAAAGCTGTTCCTTCTGGTGTGCATGAGTGGGGAAAGAGTTAAAAAAAGTCTTACTTGAACAAATTTTTGCATGATGTAATATGGAGAATATGGAGAAGAGAAGTGGTTGTGTGTGAAGAAGGGAGAAGTTGGGAATGATTAGGCAAAAGAAGGAGAGTGAGAGGGTTGATTTGACATGATGGGAGGGAAGAAAAGAGAACAGTAAAATTCAGGATTGGCATGATGAAATGATGAGGTGGTGAAGCCTGATATGGAAGACTCACCGCTGCCACTCTTTATTGCGGTCTTACCGAAACAAGACACCTCTTAAATGCAATACACATTCACACATACTCATTCACATTCACTCACTCACCCTGACTGACGAAATCAGAATATGTAACCCAAAGGGTACCTGCTGCTACCTACGCCTACTGCTATGTGTGCCTTCCCTCCATTGCGTCAAAACTCAAATTCTTGGCCCCACCACTCACTACCTAAAAACCCTATTCCTGAGGATGCCATGCATTGATTATCATCAAAAGTACTAAGATCAGATGAGAGATACAGGCAAAAGAGAGACAAGTAATCGGCTAATCAGCATTGATTAAAATTAAAGCTTAAACAAGCCTCAAATCAAATCATTGCATCCTCAGAAAGGTCAACACTTGAACACTTCAAACGTGGTTGCGCCTGAAACAAATTGAATGAGGAGCAAGAAAATCAGAGATTCTTTAATTAAATTTTGACTGCTTGGTAGGGCAATGTGTCCGTCATTTTATTTTTTTGATTGAGTGTTTTTTATGATAATTACTGTCAAGTGGAAATAACCGAAAAAAATAAGTGCAGATAAAAATAAATTACTTTTTATTACTGTAAACAAGGTTTTTTTTGTTAAACAATGACATTGATTATGGGAATTCTAATAAGGAGATACACCGGCTTTTCATATGTTATAATATATAGCTTTTCTAGAATGTATGGATATGGAGTTTAGAAAATGAAAATAATAGAAGAGTTAAGAATGTAGAAAAAGAATGATTAAAAGTGGGTCTTTGAGTGGAAAAGAGAATGGTTCAAAGAGAAGAAAGTGTATTTAGAAAAATTTACAGAAGAGTTAATAAGGACAACGATTCATAAAAAAGTAAATGACGTAAAAAAAAGTAACTGACGAATGAAAGTAAATGGATGAAAAAATAATAACATATAGAGTAAGATCTGAGTTAAAAAATTAGCCAAACTTAGTATAAGGGAGTATACCAAGTTTTTTTTTAGAGGTTCTCCAATATAAAAGCCTTGTCATTTCTAAAAATTTTTGTTGGAGGGTTCTCCGAAATATATTGGTAAAAAAGATAATTTGATGTGTAGAGGAATAAGAATCTAAAATAGTGAATGTGCAATGTGTCGTATAAGATAGTTTTTAGAATCTAAAATAGTGAATGTGCAATGTGTCGTATAAGATAGTTTTTAGGATATGAAACACGTGTCATGATGGTTAAGGTATAGAACAAGTGTAAAGAAATTTCAGCATTTGAGAAATATTATTAAGAATCAAAATAAGAGTAACAATTCAAATTCTCACAGAACTGATAAAATAAGTCTTTCATCTAATTTAATTTTAATACGTGGACTTTTAAGTTTAATTGAATCTTAAAAAGTTAGCTTGTAAAGTGAGGTTTTCATTTATTTATAAAGTATTGAAAAACTTCATTTTTAGTCTATGTGAAATCTCCAACACCCCTCTCACGCTGAAACTTCTCAACTCGAGCGTGAAATTTTATATATAAGGGTGGTTTGATAGTGGCCCGATAGCGGATTGCCCAATAGACCCAACAACCTTGTTAGGATAGGCTCTGATATCACTAGTATGAAAAACACATTATACGACAGGATATAATGTCGATTAAAAAGGGACCGACGTAAACAAAAACACAGTGACATCTTTGTAAATATTTGAAGAGATAGTACGTCGGTTCACACAAACCTGACGTAATATATCATATTCTACGTCGGTTTCACAAATAACCGATTTATAAAAAGACTGAAAAAATAAAATTCAAAATTTGAAAATTTTGAAATGACGGTAGAGATACTACGTCGGTTGGGATCTCCCAACCGACGTAGTATCTCCCTCGCAATGCGCGAGTGAATTTTGTGAAAAAAATTGATAAAATTTGGCCAAGTACTACGTCGATTGGGAAGTTGGTACCACGCAACTGACGTAGTATCTTTATCGAGTTAAAATCAAGGATTTATAGTACCCTTGCGCTTCATTCTTACGCTTCATTCTCTTTCACTTAGTTTTGGCGCTTTGCCTTTTCCTTCACTGTTGCACGTGCCACTGTGTCATTACTTCAATCACTCCCCAGTTTCGTTCACTCTTCAAGTTTGGTTTGGAGCACTCCTTAACTTGACATTTTCGGTTTGCATTTTGGGTGTCATTGGTTTCACTTTGCAGTTTCACTCTCACTGGTACGTCGCGTGTTGTTCTCCTCCATTTTTCTTTGCTCTCACTATCTTTGTGGTTTCATTCACTCAATTTTTGCATCCAGTGGTTTTGGTAGATTTCGTTTGGGTCCATTTGCATTTATTGGTTTTGCTCTTACTGTTACAAGATGTATGTTTTCTTATCTCTAAAATATTGTTGTATTATTTGTATAATAGATTTTGAGTTTCAAAAATTTTAGGACGAAAAAACTTTAAATTGTTATAACTTTTGATAGAAAACTCGGATTGAGACTCTCCAAAAAAGAATGTTGCTTGAAATGGGGTAACAAAGCCCTTGACCAGCCGACTTTGGCGGTTGGACCTCTGAAAATCCCAGAATTCCATCGTTTAGGGTTTCCTTTTTATTTTTTTGTTATTTTTCATTCATTTTTTTTATATTGTAGCCTTTGATTTCACATATCTATACTTGCTAGAAAATTCTAAATTTTTTTGTGGTGTTTTTCTTGTATAGATTAGAGATTTATCAACTAATTAATTTTTTTAAAAAGACTTTTTACGTCAGTTATAGCTCAAAATCGACGTAAAAAATGTTATATTACGTCCGACATAGTATCCACTTCTTATGCTGTAATTTAGTTATTTTAATTAGGTATATGATGTCAGTTTCTATTTTCAACCAACGTAGTAAGCGTATATAGTACGTTGGTTGCATAACCGACGTTATATGTTAAAGACTTTATACATTGCTTACATCTACGTCGGCTCAAAAACCGACATAAAATGTCTTTCAGAACTGATGTAGAAGACCATTTTTCTACTAGTGTACCATATTAGAAATGGACTTTAAACCTAACTCAACCTTACAAAACCGGTTTGTAAGGTAAGGATTCCCCCACTTATATATCATGAATTGACCTTATCTCTTGTCGATGTGGGATGTCCAACATCTTATGTTTACAAATGGAGGAGACTCCTTTAGAGGAATTTCATCTAATGAGTGGATAATGACAACAAAATTTAGTTGACTTTATTGATTAAAAGTTAACTACATTAAACAATGATTAATGCTTCTTAATCTTTTGAAATTAGATAGTACACATGAATAATTCTTTAAATATAAATGGTCTTTTGTTGAAGTCACATGTGTGACACCATATATTGTTAATGAACATGAAAATATTATTGAGAGTTTATCCTTCACCATATATTGTTAATGAACATGAAAATATTATTGAGAGCTTGAAGGATAAAGGGAAGAGTTAGAATACTCCCAAATACACTTTGAAAGTAATATATAGTAGTTATATGTTCCAAAAAAATATTTCTAAACTTGAAGATAAGATGAATTTGTCTCACGCCTCTCAATTTCATCTAAGGATAAGAAACATACAAATCCTCTAAACTTCTATTCCAAAACTTGAACTCTTTTCTTTATCGGTTTTAATGGAATCTCTTTCTTTAATTTTTTTTATCATACTTTATTTATTTATTTTTGTTGTCACATCTTTTTTAAAAATAAAGTTGATTTTTTTTGTTTTCTATAATATTCTAGAGTTGTCTATAATTAATAAGGTAGTTGAGGCAAATAAAGTTAATAGAGTAATTGAGAAGTCCATCATTAATAGGGTAGTCGGGAATGTTCAAATTAATTAGGAGTCTAAAACATTTCCATGAGTATTATGAAATAGAGCTAGTCATTTGTCATTTGTATCAATCCATTTTGAGAAATCAAAGTCCTCCAAAGTTTCTTTCTTCTTCTCTTGAATCATTCTCCTTTATTCTTGAGGTTATTCTTCTTAGGTTGTATTTTTCTACCTTTTGATTTGTTCGGTTTTGGACCAGCAGACTTTTTCTTATTTTCTGTTGTTCTTTCACATTTTACAATCTTCTCTTCAATGAATTCTTCTCTATCTTTATTTGTATAAGAAAAAATAAATTTAAATTATAATTATCTTTTATATATATATATATATATATATATATATATATATATATAATATTCCTTTTTGCATATATAAATTTTTCTATCAATATTAAAATTATCATTTTATACATTTAAAAAATATTTTTTTTATGTGCATGATATAAAAATATTACTTTTTAAGATGACAAATTAATTTCATAATTATATGAAATATATATTGTAATATTTAAATTTCAATATATTTTAAATATCTTTTTATTTTAATAAAAATATTTTATGAAATATGTATTGTGTTATTTAAACTTAAATATATTTTTAATTTAAATATATTATTTGTTTTAACAAAATATATAATGTATTATTTACATGTTATTTTCACAACAAATAAAATATTTAAACTGAAAATATGTTTAAATTTGAATAACACGATATATATTTCATAAAATATTTCGGAAAAACAAATTAAATGTTTCAATTAAAAATAAAAATATACTTCAATTTGAATAGCACAATATATATTTTATAAAATATTTTATTGAAATAAAAAATATTTAAATTGTAAATATATTTAAATATGAGTAACACAATATACATTCTATAAAATATTTTTTAAAGCAAACAAAATATTTAAATAAAAATATATTTAAATTTAAATATCATAAAATATTTAATTAAAACAAAAAATTATTTAAATTTAAATAACATAATATATATATTTTGTAAATTATTTCCTAAAAAAAATAAAATATTTAAACTGAAAATATATTTAAATTTCAATAATATAATATATATTTTATAAAATATTTTTTTTAAAAGAAACACAATAATTAAAATTGAAATACAAGAGAAAAATTTAAATTCAAATTGGAGATCAAGAATCTCCTATGCTTGGCCAATCACATGTTTACCATGTGTTTCTTTGACTTTTCTTAGACAAAAAGATTTCTAGCTTCAGACTTAATTAAATCTTCAATTGAAATCCAATCTAACCCATCTATAACTCCAAATTAAATCTAAATTTATAAAGAAATTAAATTCTACAATATATATATATATATATATATATATATATATATATATATATATATATTTTT
>Ga0209489_107208_pt1 | contig 16854 bp, 12 predicted proteins | sample SiratrowhiteBW_FD_187527 | JGI IMG/M metagenome (GOLD analysis project Ga0209489, IMG submission 187527) | Root nodule microbial communities of legume samples collected from California, USA - Siratro white BW (SPAdes) (version 2) | ecosystem: Host-associated > Plants > Roots > Nodule | place... | reverse complement strand
GTAGGTATTTTTCACTGAGCTAAAAGAGTGGGAACCAACAAAACCAAGAAGAGCAATGTGGGTCTCCGTTTCTCTCAATCCTCCTCCCCCCTTCAAACTGAATTTCGTTTATTACTTATACTTGGGATGAAAGTATAACAGGTTTTCTGTGTATTTTCTTTTGCTATGCAGAGTATGGGAACTGGAGCTCAACAGGAAAAGAAGGAAACCTATGAATTGAGAGGCCTCCCTCCGCCCCCCTCGTGCTGTCTAGAAGGAGGCTGGCTACACAGGGAAGGCTCCACCTTATTCAGTTGTGAGAAAAACTGGAAAATTTGGAGACATGTGCTGAGGGTGATGGAGTATTAGATACGGAAGCCTCTGAATCAAAAATTTTTTGTCTTTTGCTATTATCTTACATGAAATTGAATATATGTATAGTTTTAAGAAAGATAAAAATATAATAAAAATATATTTTTGCATTTTTTTTTTGTCTTCTTAAAATGAGAAATTAAACCAAATAAAAATAAAAATAAAAGAAGAGTAAATACTTATATAGATTTAAAAACATAAAATCTTAAATTCAAACTAAAATGATTTTTTTTTAATGCTAAAGAGAAAGAAAAAAAAATAATAATAAATAAAATAAAACTCAATTATTATTTTTTTTTGTTAGAAACTTTTTTCTCCTTTTTTTTTTTAAAATTAGATTCATCCATTCGGACGAAATTGGGTGTTGACATATATTATTGAAATTGAAATCATAGTTATTTTTGGATATTTAAAGTACCCGATGCATGAATGTTTTCATTAAATTTGTTTGTTGATGTAAAGTTTGTTCAATTTAAATTTAAATATTAAAATCAATTTTTTTTATAAGAGAGAATATTATAAGATGATTAAAATTATAATTTAGAACTTAGGAATAGTAAACATTATAGGGACTAAATAACTATTTTAGTGTTTAGGATGACTTAATTATTTAATCATTGCTTTGTTTAAAATGATAGGAGATTAAATTATAGGAAATTTAGAAAATAATTTAGATTGACAGTAAAAATAAGATGTTTTATAATATATTTGGATTATATACTTTATTTTTTTGTTGTACTAATTATATTTAAATTAAGTATTGTATTCATTCATTTTTAGGGAATCTTATAGTTCATGTATGAGAGTTAATACAAATAATTAAATATTAATTATTTGCATTAAATCTTGAATTGTCCATTGGACACTTTGGAAATTTATTTATTTTTTCTCTTCTTCATCCTCTTCTTGTAATGCAACTAAAAATATTGAAGATTTTACCTTAGCAAGAGCATAAGTAAGAATATAAGCAAAATCATTAGGAATATCAACATACTCATAAACTGGAATCACCTCCTATACAAGAAAATCTACACCTGCAAGTGGAATATAATTTGGATGTAATCTCAACATGTATAGTACACATGCCAGAGTCATCATAAGTACATCCCTATCAGTTTTTGAAATTTGTGATAAATCAAAATCTAATTAGTTTATGTGATTTTCAAATTCTTCTTTTTCTTCTATTTCCTCTCCTAATAATACAAGCTTTTCAACCCTTTCACTTGTATTAGATGAAATGATACTTACATCACTAGGAGGATCAATAGTGTTATGCACACGACAAGCCAATGAACAATCTGATTTTTAAGTATGATGTCGTTAGTCCTATATTTTGTATCAATTTCATGTTATTTTTATTCATTGTTATCTACACAAATTCTTGATGTTATGACATTAGATATTATTGAAAGGATGATTGAATTTGTTGACATTTATCATAATAGGACTGCTTACAGTATGACATATAAGACTGCAATGGTTGTTGAAAACATGGTTAATAAGATTACAATGACTATTAAAAATATAGCTCGTAAGGTTGTAGTGACAACCAAAAATATGACTCACATTACATTTCAAAATTGTATTATTGAACATGTTAAAACGAAGAATAACTATCATACAAAAATTGATTAATCAAATAAGCTAAATCCATATACATGAAAACAAATAAAAACAAATAAAAAAATTTAGAGAAATACAAACTAAATAAAACTAAATCTTAAATGGAAATCACTAACTAAAAAAGAAATGCATCCATTATTTTTATGTAAGAAAAATTAAAAGCAACACTGAATAGAAGAAAAACCAAAAAAAAAAAAAATAAAAATAAAAATAAAAAAATTAAAAAATATAAAAAAAACTTTAAAAAAAAAAAAAAAAAAAAATAAAAAAAAAAAAAAAAAAAAAAAAAAAAACTAAAAATAGAAATAGAAAAATTAAAAGATATAACAAGTACTTTGAAAAAAAAAGTAAGTATACATCATTTTTAAATAATTTATTAGAGAAACTACTAAGAAAACAAGTACTATGAAATATTTAGTAAGAAAAAAAAGTACTTTGAATAAAAATAGAATGCAATCATGTAGCTAGCACAATAATAAATTGTTTTCATAACAATGAACATAATAATAATAAGTTATTTTTCATAACAACTAAAAGATAAATTGTTTTCATAACAATGAGTATAATAATAAGTTATTTTTCATAACAACTAAAAGATAAACTTGGTTTAATATGAATTTCAAGTGGAATGGCTTTGGTGTTGGTTAATCCAAAGGTTTCGGTCATATCAATAGGATCAGGTGATGAATTTAATATTTCAAAAGAATGCAAAAAACTGGCAAGAATGAAATGCACCATTTGAAGACCAAAGGATATTCCTGGACACATTCTTCTACCACCTCCAAATGGTAATAACTCAAAATCATGACCTCTGACATCAATATCTTTGTGAGTTGTAAGAAATCTTTCTGGTTTGAACTCCAATGGATCTTCCCAAACATTACTATCTGTGTGAATCTTCCATAGATTTGTGATTAGACGAGTTCCTTTTTTTATATTATAGCCACTTAAAGTACAATTCTCTATGAATTCACGAGGTGCCGAAAGAGGAGCAGGAGGATACAATCTCAAAGTTTCTTTGACTATGGCTTGAAGGTATGTCAACTTACTTATATCAGACTCACTTACACATCTCTCTTTTCTAATATGAATGTCTAGTTCATCTTTTACTTTTTTCAATACCAAAGGATTTCTCAATATCAAAGATATTGTCCATGTAAGAATGGTATTATTTGTGTCAGTTCCTCCTAAAATCATTACCTGCAAATCCAATAAGTTACCAAAAAGAATATATCAGTGAAGTAAGCTTATGTTTAGAAAACTTATTATGAAAAATAACTTATTACCCAAAAGAAAACTTATTACTAAATATAAGTTAGCTTAAAGTTAATTTTAATAAAAAATTATTTAATTTTATTTATTTTCCTCTCTTATAAATGTTTATAAAAAACTTATTTACAAACCTTAAATAGATATGATAAAAGAATTTATTTTACATACAAAATCATCATAAGTACTATTATTATTGTTTTTCTCTAATTAAATCTTAATAATTTATAATTTATATAAGTGGATTTTAAGTTTACTTCAACTTTACAAAACCAGTTTATAAAGTAAGATTTGTATTCACTCATAAAAGAAAAACTTTGTCTCTAATTGATTTGACATCTCTAACATATATAATTTACATTACTATATCACTTGTAAATCACTTATATAATTCATATTACTATATCACTTGTAAATCACTTGTAGGGAATACTTTAGAAAAACAAAATGGAAGTGGTGTATTACACCACGAATGTCCCTTTCCACCACCAATATTTTGATTTCGAACCTCACAAATCCCTTTCTCCCATAAGATTAATATATTTCTTGGCTTTTTTATATTTTAGTATACTTTTTTACGTTAATCTTTTTTACATTAATATCTAAAATGAACAAAAAAAATATTTTTTTTTATCAAATGAATAAATCTTACCAGCTACATAGCATTTTAAATGGATAATTTCATTCAATCTCCCACAAAAAAGCTCAATTCTCTTTCTCGTATCAAATGACCCGTATCAATAATGAAGACGTTAACTACAACACAACACACCAACCAACAAGAACTTGGTTGCGTGAGAGAATAAGGAAACAAATGAGACTGCTTGTGGGAAAGAAAGAAACTGTACTTCTGTAAGAGAAGTTGGTATTTTGCAATGTTTTTACATCATTAACGAAAGTGTCAGAGCTTACATTTTAACATCGATTTTCATAACACTGATGATAAGCCGATGATGAAGTAAAATATATATCTTCATATCTTAGATAAGTTTGTGAGCAAATATTTAAACTTTAATTAGAGAACTATATTGTATTTATATGTTTAATTTTACTCACGTTTCAAATTTTGAAAGCATTATAAGGTGTAAATTAAACATACATACCAGTACGGTGGATTTGATCACGGTATCTGCATCGACCCCATCAATAGTTTTTCCATCAAGCAATGAAATCATCACATCCATGAAATCTTGAACTTCATCAACCTTCTCACCCAAACCCTTCCTTTCTCTATGTTCCTCTAACTCCTCTCCTATAACACTATCCAAATCTTTGGCAGTTTCTTTCATTGCCTTCTCATAGCCTCCAAAATCCAACCATCTCAACCAAGGAATAACATCTCCCACTATGAACAACCCCAACAGACGCATGAATTCCTCCACAGCCTTCACACATCTCTGTGCCTTCTCATCGTCCAAGTTTTCACCACCAAAATATCTCTTCCCAACTAGTATTCGAAGAACCATATTGAATACCAGGTGAGAAAACCATTGCTTCAGCTCCACCAAGGCATAGCCAGAGTCATTCTTTTGGCTACACCAAAGATCATACAACTCTTTGATCGAGTTTTGAACTTCTGAGACACGAACATGCTGCTGTTGTTCCACTCGACGAGTGGAAAGGATCTCTAAAGTTGTAATCTTTCGTAGCTCGCGCCAATAGGGACCATAGGGTGCAAAGCTAAACATGGCATGGTTGTAACCGATGAGTTCAACGGCGACAAGCTTGGGGCGAGAGGAAACGACCACGTCATTTGTAGTGAAGCATTCCTTTGCTATTTCCCAGTTGTTGATTACCAAAGCTTTTTTGGAACCAAGTTGGATGGTGAAAATGGGTCCATATTTATCAGCCAAAGCACCCAAAGTTCTATGGGGTGTCTTTGAAGCAGCCAAGAGTGGAAGGTGACCAAGTATTGGCCATGCTCCTGCAACAGTGGGAGCCTCTTTGCCTTGAAAAAATTTGAAGGGATTATAGAAAAATAAGCAGAAGAGGGTTAGAGAAAGAAGTGCAATGGTAGTGGTATTCAGGTAATTTTCAACAATATCCATTTGAACAAGATAAGGTTGTGTGTTGCTAGGTAGGAGTGTTTAAACAGATCATTTATGGGCTCAGAGATAAGGAAAAGTCGAAGTTGATGGATAGATGAAGAGGTGCATTTTTGTTTGATGTGAAAAGTTAATAGATATGATGATAAAGACGTCACATAAGTTTATAAGAAACAAAATGAGTTCCATTTTTTCAAAACACTGTGGAGGGAGAGGAAGAACTCTTCAAAGACTAATTATGGTAGTGAGAAAAATGTTTTGGACTATATAATTATAAATAATTAGGGATTTTTTTTATTGTGTTATAAACATAAAAGATATTAGCCGTGATTACTTGATATTTGTTGTGTGCCATGCTTAAGCATTATGCAACTGAGGTTAATAATTGAATTATTATTGTGGTTTGGTTTAGCCCTGTCTATTTGGATTTGTGTGGAAAATCTTCAATGACCAGTAAATTCAATAATGCAGATAAAAGATTCTGTCCTCAGTTTCAAAGATAAGGTTCGAAATAATATAAATAAAAGGAGCAAGGGGATCCTATCTTTATCTATCTACATTGCAAAGTGGACAAAATAAAGATCTTGAAAGATGAACCTGTATCAATTTGATTTCTTAAAACATATTGTTAACTACATTTTTTTTTCTTGAAAATACTCATTAAAATAAGTAAAAGATTAAAATATCTTCAATATAAAATTTTAATAATGTTCAAATATCTAATCAAATCAAAATGATATTTTAATAATTAATATCGTGGCTCAAATAGCTTGACTATCAACAATATGCATACCAAATTCACACAGGCACTATGAAAATGGACTATTTAGTTTACCATTAAATAATATGCACCATGTTATTTTTCTTTTAACAGTCAAAAATAAATAGAGTTTTCGAAGATAAATATGATATGTAATAAATATTCTTTAATCAATAGTTTCTTCATATTTTTAGTTTTTTTTCATAGTAAGTGAAAATAATAAATTGAATATGACATATCAGTAAGACAAATACAGAAAGATTTATCATAGTTTAGGTCCATTTCACATAGAAATCTCATACAAAAATAAAGTTTTAATATCTTTCACTTTAATTATGCATACCATTTATAATTATCATTAGTTTGTAAATATTACCTTCAAAAATATTTTATGCAATTTTATAATATATTTTTTAGTTTTTGTACATTTTACAGGTCTCGTTAATTTTTTTAAAATATGATCTGTCTGAATTATAAAAAATAAAACAAAGTCAAAACTATGTTGTTTTTTTTTTATTTTTTTAATACTTTTTTGGCACACCATTATTTTATTAAAAATTGTTGGTAAAGTACCAAAAAATAAACTTCAGTGAAAATTTTTACAACATAATAATAATTAAAAAATAAAATTAAAACTAATTATAGAAATAATTATTACATAATTATTGTGGTCATTAAGAAACTATCTTTCTCTTACATATACCACTCTTAAATCAACGAAGAAAGAAACAAATTAAAGGATAAAAAAACTAATTAAACTTTTCACATTTCTCATAAATTTAAGTATTTTAAATAAAATTCTATATTAAAAATTGTTATTATATTAACTATTTTAAATTAAACTCTATATTAAAGATTATCGTTATATTGAATGTTTAATTTTATTTTATTTTTATCTTTGCAAGGTTGATGGATGGTTTAAAGATTAGAAGATAGAATTAACAATTACACTATTCTCACAATAAACTATATTTATACAAACATAAAAAAATATTTTAAACGCTTAATTAGTATTGCAAAAAAACTTAATACATACTCCATATGAGTTACTTATAGAAACTAATTAATTAAGCCTTAAAAAATTAACAATCTACAAATGTAACATGCATTTATGAAGGTAACATACATTTTATAATTTTTGAAACATGAGAGTGAAAAAGAAACCGTGTATGTGAATATTGAATAACTTGTTTGATTGGTTTTTGGTGTCTCATGAAGCATGGGTTTGAAGAAAGTGAGTTACTCAGTAGGGTATTTTGTTTTTGGTATGGTAGGTTTATTGATCATAGCAGCAAAGGAAGAAGATGATGATAATACTGATATTGTGCATAGAAGGACAGAATACTCAGCAATTTACAACTTTGGGGACTCAAATTCAGACACAGGAACATTTTCTGCAGCATTTGCACTGGTTTTTTCTCCCAATGGTGAAAACTTCCCAGAAAAATTATACCCTACAAGAAATTGTGATGGCCGACTCATCATTGATTTCATCAGTAAGCACAAACTAAATGTTCTATTTTATCTTTTTCCTAAAGAATATTTATCAGTTAAAACTCACCTAAAACAAATTAAAAACCTTCAAAACACATAAGATATCTTTTTAGGTTTCCATTCTAATTAGATTCATGCTGTGTCATAGTTTCACAAACTATGATCAATTTCATAAGAAAGGTTGGTTTCTCCATTTGTCTCTTCATTCATGTTCTTTTTTAATGTGTGCATATTTAGGTGAGGAGTTGAAGATGCCATACTTGAGTGCATATTTGGACTCCATTGGCTCAAATTTCAGTTATGGTGCAAACTTTGCAGCTGGTGGTTCATCCATACAACAGATAGGCTTTAGCTCAATTACTTTTGGGCTTCAAATATCTCAATTCATGCAGTTCAAGTCCAGGACAATGGCCCTCTACAATCAAACCTCTAACAGGAGTTAGTAAATCCTTCCTCTATTTATACAAATCCAAAGAGTGGATCTAAATTAGTCCACATTGATTTCACTTTTTGATTTTGTAAGAAGAAAATCAATCCATTTTTTTTAATCATATAATTGGTGCATGTATATGATGTATTTTGTATAATAGGAGTAGATGCACCTCTCAAAAGTAGGTTACCCAAGTCCATGAACTTCTCCAATGCCCTATACACCATAGACATTGGTCAGAATGATCTAAGCTTTGGTTTCATGAGCTCAGATATAAACTCAACAAGATCAACAATCCCTGATATATTGAGCCAATTCTCTCTTGGATTGCAGGTAATGTGTTATTGCACAAAATCTATTGCCTCATTCTACATTCAACATTGAAAAGAAAATATGTTAAGGAAAATGAAGATTCTACATTCAACATTGTCACACCTAACCTGACAATTCTAGCTTCTCTTTTTTTTGAAACAAAATACACAATTTCATCCAACTCTTGTGCTGGTTTTGCTTCAGCAACTTTTCAATGAAGGAGCAAGGTACTTTTGGATACATAACACAGGCCCTATTGGATGTTTGCCACGAAAAAACTTGATGGACAAGCTCATACCTGAAGACTTGGATTCTGCAGGATGTAGAAAAATTGAGAATGAGATTGCTCAGGAGTTTAACAAGCAACTTAAGGACATTGTGTATGAGCTAAGGACAAAGTTAGCCAATGCCATATTCATCTATGTTGATGTCTACACAGCCAAATATGAACTGATAAAAAATGCAAGGAACCAAGGTGAAGATTTTACTTTTTAATTTTAAGATAAAATATGTACATTTATTTGTAATAAAAAGGTAGTTTACAAAATTAGTTTAGTTTATAAAGTGAGAATTGTCTCCAATTGTATATCATAAATTAACTTTATTTCTCGTCTATGTGAGATCTCTAATATATCTTTTTACGTCGAGACTGGTTAACTTGTATGTGAAGACTAAATATTTGTAAATGATGGCATGAGAGATCCATCAAACTTTTTTAGGATAGACTCTAATATCATGTTCCGAAATGAGTTTAAGTGTAACTCAATCTTACAAAATTTATTTATAAAAACATGAATTGACAATGTGTAGCAAAGAGTATATATTATCCTTATACCTTGAATTGTATGGTTGTATGAGGCAGGTTTTGTTAATCCAAAGAAGTTCTGCTGTGGCACAACAAGTGTAATGCATGTTGACTGTGGCAAAAAGAAGATGAAAAATGGAAGAGAAGAATACTACAAGTATAAAAATCCATCGAAGTACATTAGTTGGGATGGTGTGCACTACTCTGAAGCAGCAAATCGATGGCTTTCTACTCTCATTCTCAATGGTTCTTTCTCTGATCCACCACTTGCTATAGGGATGCTTGCTTCTGAAGGTCTAAAAGAGATATTCAATGATTTTGAATTCAACCAATTTCTAACCATCAAATAATCTACTTCAGTAAAATCTGAATTTTATTTAATTCTCACAATTTTTTTTAAACAAAAAAGAAACAGTTCCTGACTACCTTTTAGGAAGTATTAATTGAGTATGGCGATTGCACTATTTTTTAGATGAAAGACTATCAATTTATTTCTAATTTTATCTTGAATTCAATAGTTATATATTATTGTAAAAAAGCTACGTAGTTAATTAATCAAATAATTGTTGATATAATTTTAACATAGTTATGGTAAAATTTAACACCTGTACTATATACATACTATATAGATTGTAAGTATACGATAATGAAAACCCAAACTCAATACATAACTTACTTTTCTCTAACGTATGATGCATATATTAAATACTTGGTTAAAAAGTAAGATTTTTTTATTTGTTCAAATAAGTTCATTTTTTAGAGTATTTCTTCTTGCATTTCTATATGAAAATATTTTATCTTCCTCATTTTTTTCGTTTTTTCTATCGCACTCCTCTTCGTTTTTTGTTATATTCTAAATTATATATTTTAAAATACAAAATTTTGTATTCCAAAATTTGAAATAAAAAAATATTTTAAATTATATAATTAGCTTAAAATATTAAAAATTATATTTTAAATTATACGATCCAAAATATAGAAAATTATATAATTTAAAATACAAATTTTAGAATGATGTTTAATATTTTTCAAATTAAGAAAGTGCAAGAAGAAAGTAAGAAGGTGCAGGAAGAAACATTCTCGTTTTTTTTTTTGGGCCCATCAATTTTTGGACGAGGTTGGTCACATTATGAACGTTACCTTTTCTTGATCTGAAACCCTGGATATTAGTCTAAAACTATTGGTGAATGAAAATATTTTTCTAGAATATTGTAAATATTCACAGGTGCTACAATATTCACAAATGCAATTTTCTTTAGTTCATTATGTGAATTTTTACATATTGAATATTTAATTAATTTATTTACAGTAATACTTTTACTTAAATTTAATTTCTCTCATATTTAAACTCTTAAATGTTTATATATTATATGAATTTTCAATTTTAAATACTTTACATAGTTTAGAACATAAAGATGAACAAATAATTTATTTCTATTATTTTCTTCTCAATTTAGAGAAAATTATTTATTTTATTTTTATCTAACAAAATAAAGCATTTATGATTAACATCGAAAATATTTGCCATTCTTTTTAATTTGCTTTTATTTATAAAATTCACTTATATTCAACTAATCAATACATGAAAACTTAATTCATTGTATTAAATTATTTAAGAAACATGGAAAAAATGGTCTATTTAACTTTATAAGGTGTTTGGTAGACTAGTTTTTATTTATATGTTTATATGCAGTCCTAAAATTTCATTCATTAAACTTCATCTGATGTTAAAAAATTTAATGAGCTATGATGCTTTTTTTAATCTATTGTACATAAAATAATGTCTCATCCAAAACACATATTTTAAAAAAAAAATCAATCAATCAAAATCACAAAAATATCAAAATAGATCAAATCAAAACCAGCATTATATTTATACATATATATTCATATATATTCAAATCTGACCAAAGTTTATTTTTTAATTATTTAGGATTCTTCAAATTTGTGAATGCAACCTTGTACACAAACCTTAAAACTAAAACCTTTTGTACCAAGAAACAAATATTAGCTAAGAATGGTGTGTTGTTTAATAAATATGGGTGCCCAACAACTCAGCCATGTGCAGATGAAGAAATAATGGGACATGTGTTTAAAAGTGGATGCAACAACTCAAACAAAGGCACGTGAAGAAATAATTCGATGTGTTTCAGAAATTATCTGAGCAACAACTTCCAAAAGGGAAGTTAAGATTATCACATATATGTGGGGAATGAAAAAATAATAAGAAAAATCTATTAGCCAATAATTTTTTTTATAAACTAATATCATTTTAAATTCTCTTCTACGTCATAAACATGAACTTTCAGTCCTGAACAAGAATGGTTTTAGGGTCTTAAACGAGAAATTATATGTCTTGATTTATAATTTTTATTTCTTTCAAATGTTATCTCTTACTTTTAATTTAAAATATTATATAAATTATATTAGATTTATTTTACTTCAATTAAAGTTTTCAACTATCGATCTTAATGGATAATAAATTTAATTTATTTTCGAAGTTGCAACTTTGGCACATAATATAAAGTTTTCATATTTAATTAATACAACACATAATAAGGGATAATATATTTTAGAAGATTTTTATTGAATATGTTAAAATAAATATACCGGATTTATTATAAACATTTTTTATACGCAAAAAACTTAACTCTATAAATCAAGTTCATTAAACAATTACACAACTAAAAATATGTAATAATGATGTAAGAATTCTTTCAACTTCTTATTATCTAATGTTTTAATATATGTCTATAAATCAAGTTTATTTTAAAAATAATTGTACAACTAAAGATATATAATAATAGTGTAAAAACTATCCTCAACTTTTTACTATGTAATGTCTTAATTTATATAATTCAAATTATTAATAAAATAAAAATATTTTTTTAATAATAGATTCATGTACTTAATATTGCAAATCGCATATTAATTCGACATACTATCGAGGTATGTGACTTCAAAGAATCTAATCCAATATAGTATACATTAGTTCAATAATATATAACATATCTCATCATAATTTACATGTCAAATTCATATAAATAAATACAAATAAATACTTTTAAGCATATATAAATAATCACATTTAAATAAAATAGATTTGTTAAACAAGATGTAGTATATGAGTGAATATAATTAAGAAAATACACAAATGCTCTTGGGTTAAGATTGTTAAGTGAAATCTCATCTACTAAGCGAAATCAATGCATATGTTGAATATATACTTTAATACTAAATGAGAAATTAATATATTCATTGTGTGAGTATTTCATTATTAAACAAAACATGATATTTTTATCTGTAACTACTTTTTTACATTTTGTTAACACCAAAATGAACATGTATACACAAACTTGGAAATTAGGTATGTTTGTGTTAACTACTTTTGATATTAGACAACCTTGTATTAAAAAAGTTTCTAGTAAAATCCACATGTGTATATCGACTAATGAATTCAAAAGTATCTTGATCTAGTAGCTTGCATCTAATGTGATGTAAATTCATAATAGACAAGAATAAAGAGGCCACATAGCTAAAGCCTTGATTAGGAGCTTATAAGGAATTTGTGCCTAATTGGACTTGTTTGAACTTCCAAACAAACTTTTGGGTCTAAGTTCAAAATTAAAAAAATATCATTTTAAAGATTTTAGAACTTCAAGATTACAAGACCTCTATTGTAAATTATAGAGTAGTGTATAATTTATTTTGTATCTTTTAGACAAAGTAGAATAAGATTTTAGACCTTATATTCTGAGTCAAGTAGCATAAGATTTTGGACCTTGAAACCTATAAGAACAAGTGGACAGTCACCTTTGAAAGAAGCATCCAAGAAGGTGTCACCTAAGAAGATAGAGCACCACATGTGCCTATGAAGCTTCTAACCAGGTGCCACATGGGGAACTCCTCTCCAATTTGTCAATTATTTTTGTCTCATTGGAAAGGATATGAAACTTGGGCGGCAAGTCACCTTGGACACATGCACTATCTTAATGGAAAAGATTCTCTCCACTCATAACTTGCCACTAGTCAAGTTTCTATTGGAGAGTTTTTCATAAACTTGCAAGACAAGTAAGGTTTAAGCTTATAAATAGGTGACTAATTGAAAATTTAGTTTATAAATGAATATAGAATTGTTGTCAAAATTGTTTTCTTCTTCTACTTATTCAAGAACTCTCTCTAAAACATTCTCCTCAAAACCTTCTTTAGTCTTTCTCTTTAGTGTATTTGTCTAACCTCACCTAGGTTTACATTGATATTTTATTTCAAATTATAGAAAATATGCATTTTTATCCATACATTCCACTGCACCAACTTCAAAAACCAACAAAATCAAAAACATCCATAGAATAAAGCATTGACGCAAGCTTGCATGGCATGGACTCCATCACAATGCTTCTTTAACTCATTAGCTATTGATACTTGCATTCATTGCTTTTGTGACACTTTATCTGATTTTTATATGTTGCATTCAGAGCTTTAGTGCAATTTACTGTTATTTTTCTTATTTTTGACACTTCTTTAAACTTGATATATCGTATTCATCTATTGTCTTGTGTTATTTGAGTTTAACATTCGTGTGAGAGTGGTAACTTTTCTTCATACTACATCTAAGACTTATATCTTATAATATGATTTTATAAATTTAAATTATTTTTTACTCACTAAATAACTTTGTTAGACAACTAAAATATAATATCATTTGCTATCATAAAAATCATAAGTATGAAAAATAAAGCTCTAAAAATAGATTAATTACATCTTATCATAAATACTAAACACATACTTTTATATGTTTTTACTTTTCCTTGCTCCTCTCATCACTTCAACCAACTAATTGGCAATATGCATTTTTACCCAAATAATATTCACACTTTAGAAATATAAGGGAAAATAATTAACTTTATCAAATAAAAGATGTTTACCTTAAATAGTGGAGAGGGAGAAGGTGCTACAGACAAGAGAAGTGAGCTAAATGTGAGTACAAAAATGAGGTATGAGAAAGTCAAATAAAGAGGGTGATATTGTTGTAAATATATTGACCTATTTTTCAACCCTCAATTGAATGACTATTCATAAATATCTTATATGTTTCCTCTTTTACTCACGTGAAAGGCATGGTAAAACGTATGCAACAACAAATTTGGCATTTTTTGTTCTAAGAAATATTTTTTAGAAATAATTTTTTATTTAAAAATTAAACATTTTATAAAAAAAATGTATTATTTGAATGGAAAGTTTTAAAAAATTAAAATTATTAAATTTAGGAGAATAATTTTTATTATTTAAAATTTATATACAAAATCAAAAAATTAAACATCCTTCCTATTTTCTCTTCTTTGTTTCTTCTTTCATATCAAATATTTAACTCATATTTGATATTAAATTTTAATATATATTATAAATATAACAAAAATTAAATTACCTCACCCAAATTATAATTACAATTATTTTATTCAAAAAAAATATCTAAGAAATAGAGAATTTATGCTAAAACAATTCAAATATCAAATTTCTTGAAATTATAAATTCCTCAAGGATTATGCTGTTGTAACAGGAAAACACAAAAAATTATCAGTATTACATTATTATTTAAAATGACTGTTTATTTTATTTTTTATGAACCTTGCAATGTCCTCTGGATTTAATTATTTTATAAAAATTAATATTAAGGTTGCAAAAATAAGTCTTTACTTTAATTTATAGTTGCTATTTCACCCGTTTGGCTATAAAGTAAAGTAGCCTATTTTTTGTACTAGAAAAGTACTAACACATTAATTCTTGTCCCTGACCTAAATCTAAAATCAGCCAAGTGTCCAAAACAATTCATAATGAAAGGAAAAAGAGAAAAATCTCTTGAATGAAGAAAAAGTTAAAGTAACTTTGCCGACACTATAATTACTTTAATATTTGGAACAACCTAGAAATTTAAATCTCAATTATGCAACAATCAATCATGTTTAACTTTATCTTCTCCAAATGAAGTCAATCTTTGATGGTTTTACTTTGTTTTCTTCAGTTCCTTCTGGATCCATCAAGCAGTTAATTATTAATTTAACAGCAATGATGTCTACACACTCAATGTTTTCAAACGGCTAACTAACATTTTTTATTCTTTTTATCACATTATATTACATGAAATACTTTTATATACATAGTTCTTTTTTCTCATTTACTATATGTGTACTAGCATCAGCATTTGGGCTGTCTAGATATTATATTTTTTCCAATTTAAATAATGATAATTTCTCTTAATAGAACTAGATATTATTTTAAAATCCTTAGTTTATCATTTAATGTTAGACAGATTTTTATAGATGATTTTTTTTAGATTGATATGTGTAAACTGCAAACTAAACTCATTTATAGTGATGGTCAACATTTTAACGTTTATAAATTTTAAAGGTTTGCTTGAATTTGAAATGGAAGATACACTAGAGGTCGACACATTACCTCATTATATTTATGTTGGGTTCTAGTAAATATGATATGGAAAATGTGTGTCTAATATTTGTAAATAAATAAAATTTGTTTACGTGGGAAGTAATAAGATTTATCGTAAAACTATTTAAATTAGGATATTATACTTTTTTATATTTATATTTTGGGTACATTTCTCTTTATTTTTGTCATTTTCTTTTGTTGGTGATGGTGTTATTATATCTCTGTGGAATTTTTGAAGGTCATTTTGGTATTCTGAGACAGTTATGTTATGTGTAATTTATTTTTTTCTGATTGTATTAGAATATTTATAGATTTAAGTGTGTCATTAATATTGATGTTCTATATCTCCAATATTATATTATTCAAACTGAAACTGTGTGGATCTCAATACATAAATATTTTCACTGAATTTGTTTATTAATGTAATTTTTTATTAATTTAAATTTGAAATTATTTTTTTTTAAGACCGAATGTTGTAAACGATTAAAATTATAATTTAAAATTTGGGAATATGGTAGGGATTGATTAATTATTTAGTCTAGGAGTGACTTAATTATTTAGTTAATACTTTTTTTTAAATAATATGGATTATTTTATTGAAATTTTATAAAATGTAGTTTAGATTGATTGTCTAAATAAGATATTTTGTAATATATTTGGGTGATATACTTTATTTTTATTGTACTAATTTTATTTAAATTAAATATTTTATTCACGTAGATATTGAATAAATCTTATTTTGATTGAATTTAGTATAAATGCTTAAACAATAATTTATATTAAATTTGAATTATCTGATCGAATATTTTGAGAACAATTTTATCACTTGTTTCTTGTTTTAATATAATAAATAAAGTGATTCGTTTAAAATTAGTTACTATATCTTGTATTGGATGAAAGACATCATTTCAACGGATATTATTAATTTTTAAACTAAATTAACACATTTCAAGATTTGTTAAAAGATATTACTTTATGACTATTGTATAATAATGTGAATAAAGGTATTGTATTTTCAATAATCATTCTTCATCTAATAAATAAAAAAACAATGGACAACTTTCTTTATCTAATATGTGTAGTTAGTTTCATTTTCTTCTTTAGCTATTTTTTTAGGTTAGGTTAGAAACTTCTTTTATTATTGAAATGTTTTATTTGTATTGTATGTTTATGTAGATTGGTATTTTCTACATTTCAAGTTTTGATGTTACGTTAAAAAAAAATAAAATCAAAATCTACGTCGAATTATACATCAATTAAAGTAAATTTTGAATTTTTTTTTATCTCTCTCTTCTTTTTTTTTTTTTTTTTTTTTTTTTTT
>Ga0209489_107204_pt1 | contig 16859 bp, 3 predicted proteins | sample SiratrowhiteBW_FD_187527 | JGI IMG/M metagenome (GOLD analysis project Ga0209489, IMG submission 187527) | Root nodule microbial communities of legume samples collected from California, USA - Siratro white BW (SPAdes) (version 2) | ecosystem: Host-associated > Plants > Roots > Nodule | place: USA... | reverse complement strand
TGGTCTCTGCTGTGTCAACAAAACTGCTAGCATACTGCTTGGTTATTAAAGAACTTTTAGTGCATTAAAAGTGTGGTTGCTATTCATTCTATTTGTATCATCATAAGAAATTTGTTCTGTGATTTCTTTTTTGATGTGCTGTTGGCATTTGTGAATTTGTGTGATTGATCTTTCTTTATCTTGAAATAATTCTGAACTAGTTTTTAGTAAACTGTATAAGATCTGATATGCCTGTATAGACTGCCTTCTCTGATATTGAAATAAATCAATTCATTCGAAATTGAAGTCAGTTTATTTTCACTGAACATTATATTTTCCATCATTGAGATTCGTTAAATCTTTTTAGTTTGTGAAAATTGTTTTCACTGTTTCAAAAAATTGAAAAAGTTTTCAAAGTTCAATTCACCCCCCCTCTTGAACTCAGCCTAATACTCTTTCAAACCTAAATCTATAACAAACATAAATAATATTTAATATAAAATTAATTTCATTCATGTAAAAGTTTATTATAATCCTGACACCCAACAAAAAAAAAATAATATCCCACATAAATATTACGAAAAACCTATATAATAACCTAAACTTATAACAAACTAAAATAAAATTTAATACAAAATTAAATTCATTTTAATAAAAATTATTCACCTAAATAATGTTTTCTAAATTCTTAAATATTTTTAATTCAAACGCATCTATAATTCTTAAATATTCAATACAAAATATAGTCAAGTAAATATTATAAAAAAAATCTATATAATAATCTAAACCTATAATAAATTTAAATAATAATTAATACAAAACTAAATTTATTATATAAAATATTATTCACATAATTTTAAGTTCTTAAATATTTTTAATTGAATTAAATTATACAAACAACTATTTCTTAAATTATTTACATTCAAAATTAATTACGTATTTATAATTACTAAATATCATATAAAAGGATACTCACACACATAAATATTGTAAAACAATTTATATAATAACCTAAACCAATAACAAACTTAAATAACATTTGATACAATATTAATTTTCATTCACATAAATAATTATTATAACTCCTAAATATCTTATAAAAAAAATACTCAGAAAACATAAATATTATAAAAGACCTATATAATAATCTAAACCTATAATAAACTTAAATAAAATTTAATACAAAATTAAATTCATTCACATAAAAAATTATTTAACAAACTTACATAAAATTTAATACAAAATTTAATTTATTCATATTAAAAGTTATTTAACTAAATGAAGATTGTTTTTAAATTCTTAAATATTTTTATTTCAATTAAATTATACATACAACTACTTTTTTAACTTATTCATAATTCAAAATTAATTATAGAATGTATTTATAATTACTAAATTAATTCAAATCCTAATTATTCTAATATACAGTAAAATGAAACAATTGTTTGTAATAAATAAAAATAAATAACTACTTAATTTAAATTCTTAATTGAATTAAATACATTATTATAAATAATTAAAACATCATTTGTAATTATAATAAATCTAACATGTTAAATATCAAATACTCCAATTATATCTAAATATATAATAATATTTTAAATTAATAAATATTTTAAATTAATATTATTTCTATATTTTCTAAAACATGAGAAAAATATATATAGTAATCTTAAATAACGTACCCTTAATATAATATATAATATAATATATAAAACTAAGAATTGAAACTGTAATCGATTATCAATGTAGGATAATCGATTATAGTTATAAACTAAAACTACACAGTAAGTCATAAAACCTGCAACTTTTGTAGCTTGCTTCACCATGAGCTCTACTTCCGATACCATTACCACACTTCCAGCACCACCATCAACACATCAGAACAACTCTTCTTGCACTACCACCAGCACAAGCACCACGAACAGTGCTTCCTATACCACCAGCACCACGAACATCTTTTCCTGCAAACACACCAGAACAAGCACCACGAACTTCCCACACCAGCACCCACTGATTCCACTACCAACAAGGCTTTCTACACCAATACCCAGTGCTTTCGACTATGAACAAGATCACTTATAATTTTACACTCCACTGAATGCATTGCAGAGTACAATTTATAATCAAAATTCAAATTCATTTGAAATTGTCAAGGCTGGCATATGTGGGAATCTCTACTTTTCGTGGGAATCTCTGTGAAGCTATGAAATCTCTATAAGGTAGCTTCTAAGGTGCTTCAGACCCTCTCACGTTATCACTTTCTTTTCATGTGAAAGCACAGTGAAAGTGAGATGTGAAAGCACAGTGGAGCGAGTGAATGATGTTAACCAAGAGGACAACAAGGTAAATTAACAAAAATGACGTGGCTTTCCCTTCAAATCTCTTCCTCTTGCAGAGACCGTCTTCGCCTTTCCCCCCTCATTTCTTCGCTCCCATTTCCGTTCAAATCAGCAGAAGCAAACCCATACATACCCGCAAATCCGTCTTCTACTACAGTCGAACCATGGATGCAAACACACCCTAAGGGTTTGTTTGAATTGGGAAGTGGATTAGAGGAGGTATTTGAGTTGATTTGAAATGAAAGTGTGTCAAAAGTTTTATTGTTTGGAAGGAAAGATAATAAGATTTGAATGAAAAATTTGAGTGGAAAGTTTTTGAAAGTTTGTGAGTGATGGGATATGTATGATAAATATTCTAATATTTTTAAATAAATAAAATGGTAAGATTACAAATTTATCCTTAAGTTTAAAATAATTTAAAATAAAATATGATTAATTGTTTGGTATAATTGAGTTATTTTTTATGTTATTGATGAAAATATGCAATTACATATTTACTCTTTGAGATAAAATTAATTAATGAAATTTATGTAATTTATTTGGTTTCATTGATGTTTTTTTCTTTTAAATTGTAAGATTATAAGTTTGTCTAAGTGGTAAAAATTAATTTGAAATAAAATTTAATTAATTACATGTATATGGCACTTTTGTGTTACAAGAAAATTATTTTCCATACAGTCTGTCGAGTGATATAATATAATTTTCAGATATTGTTGATACATGAATTTTTTTTTTAAGTTATATTGTAAAAATAAATTATACGTAAACTATACTTTTATGTTACAAGAAATTATTTTCGATATGGTCCATCAAGTGAGTTTGATATAAAAATTATAATTTTTAGAGATTATTGATATATGCAATTTTTTTAAAATTGTATTTTAAAAATAAATAGAAACAAGCATATTATTTTGAACAATATGAAGAAAGTTCTAAATTTCATAAACAAAATAAACATAACACAATTAAATAAAAGTACTTAATAACATTAAAATAATAATACATCTAATATTAAATGAAAAAGTTCATAAAATTATTATAACATGTTATTGCAAAAGTCCTTAGTCTTTCAATTTGGTTATACACCTTGTCCATTCTCTCGTCGGTCCATATGCATTTGAAAATATAAATGATCCAATCTAATGATATATTCATAATATCAACATCAATATTATATTCAATACATTATAAAAATGATGAGGAAATTGTTTCAACATGTTGAAAAAGAACAAAATAGATGGTTTTTCACATTATGTCCTTTATTGTTGATTGAAATGATCCTTCACATATGCAGTTTTCCTTAATTGTTGCTGACACAAATGATGAATGCTTCTGAACCCATTTGATATTAACTCCTGGTAACCACCCTCTTTTTGGAGGTATTAACTTTGTCAGACTATTTATATCTTCTTGACAGATTGAAGACATCCAATGTCCATACTACAATTATAAAAATGGTCATGTAAGTGTAAAATAATTTTCATGTCCACACAATCATTGATACTTATGCCTTTTTCAAAAACACGTATCATTCTTTATTGTTATTTATTATTATCCATGTGAAAAAATGTATTTTCACATACAAAATCATAATAATTTCTTTCCATTACTAACACATGATACAACAAGTTATGAATATAAATTATAAGTATATATAAATTATAAATATGCAAGAAATACTCACACAAGTAAATATTATAAAAATATCTTTTTACATAGAAAACCATAATAATGCAACAAGTTATGAATATAAATTCTAACTCATAAATACCATATAAAAAAAATACTTACACACGTAAATATTGTAGAAAGAACCTATATAATAACCCAAACTTATAATAAATTTATATAATATTTAATATAAAATTAAATTCATCGTTCGTATAAAATATTATTCAACTAAATAAAGATGGTTTCTTAAATTCTTAAATATTTTTAATTTAATTAAATTATACACGCAACTATTTTTCAAAATTATTTAAAATTAATTACAATCATAAAACGCACTTATAATTACTAATTACCTTATACAAAAGATACTGGCACACGTCAATATTGTAAAAAATTTATAAATAACCTAAACCTATAGCAAACTTAAATAATATTTAAAATACAAAATTAAATTCATTCATATAACAAATTATCATAACCCCTAATATCTTAGAGAAGAAATACTCACACACATAAATATTATAAAAAACCTTTATAATAACCTAAACTTATAACAAACTCAAATTAAATTTAATAGAAAATTAAATTCATTTGAATCAAAAATTATTCAACTAAACAAAAACTGATTCTAAATTTTTAAATATTTTTAATTCAATTAATTTATACACACAACTATTTTTATTAATTATTCATAATTCAAAATTAATTATAATAATAAAACGCACTTATAATTCTTAAATATCCTATATAAGAAATACTCCTACACATACTAAATATTGTAAAAAACTTGTACAATAACTTAAACCCATAAAAAAACTTAAATATTATTTAATACAAAATTAAATTCATTTGAATAAAATATTATTCAATGGAATAAATATTTTTTTCTAAATTCTTAAATATTTTTAATTCAATTAAATTAAACACACAACTATTTTTCAAATAATTCAAAATTAATTCTTATAATTACTAATGATCCTATACGGACACACATACATACTACAAAAAATCTATATAATAATCTAAACTTATAATAAAATTAAAAAATATTTAATATAAAATTAAATCCATTCATATAAGAAATTATTATAACTCCTGACATCCTAAAAATAATACTCACACACATAAATATTATAAAAAAAAACCTATTTAATAACCTAAACGTATAATAAACTTAAATAAAATTTAATACAAAATTAAATTCATTTCAATAAAAAATTATTCAACTAAATAAAAATTATTTCTAAATTCTTAAATATTTTTAATTCAAAATTAATTATAATAATAAAACGCATATATAACTCTTAAATATCTACTAAAAAAATACTCACACACATAAATATTATAAAAAAAAACCTATATAATAACCTAAATCTATATTAAACTTAAATAATATTTAATATAAAATTAAATTCATTGTATAAAATATTATTCAACTAAATAAAAATAGTTTTTAAGTTCTTCAATATTTTTAATTCAATTAAATTATACAAACACCTATTTTTAAATTATTCATATTCAAAATTAATTAGAATAATAAAACGTACTTCTAATTACTAGATATCATATAAAAAAAATACTGACAGACATAATATCATAAAAGAATCTATATAATAACCTAAACCTATAATAAACTTAAATAATATTTAATATAAAATTAAGTTCATTCATATAAGAAAATTATTATAACTCCTGACATCCTAAAAATAATACTCACACACATAAATATTATAAAAACCCTATTTAACAACCTAAACTTATACAAACTTAAATAAAATTTAATATAAAATTAAATTCATTTCAATAAAAAATTATTCAACTAAATAAAAATTATTTCTAAATTCTTAAATATTTTTAATTCAAAATTAACTATAATGAATATCCAATAAAAAATTACCTACACAAATAAATATTATAAAAAAAACCTATATAATAACCTAAATCTATAATAAACTTAAATAATATTTAATACAAAATTAAATTCATTATATAAAATATTATTCAACTAAATAAAAATAGTTTTTAAGTTCTTCAATATTTTTAATTCAATTAAGTATACAAACAACTATTTTTTAAATTATTCATATTCAAAATTACAATAATAAAACGTACTTATAATTACTAAATATCATATAAAAAAATACTGACACGCATAATATTATAAAAGAATCTATATAATAACCCAAACCTATAATAAATTTAAATAATATTTAATATAAAATTAAATTCATTCATATAAGAAATTATTATAAGTCCTGACATCCTAAAAATAATACTCACACACATAAATATTATAAAAAATCTATTTAATAACCTAAACTCATGACAAACTTAAATAAAATTTAATACAAATTAAATTCATTGCAATAAAAAATTATTCAACTAAATAAAATTTATTTCTAAATTCTTAAATATTTTTAATTCAAAATTAATTATAATGATAAGACACATATATAATCTAAATCTATAATAAAACTTAAATAATATTTACTACAAAATTAAATTTATTGTATAAAATATTATTTAACTAAATAAAAGTAGTTTTTAAGTTCTTCAATATTTTTAATTCAATTAAATTATACAAACAACTATTTTCTAAATTATTCATATTCAAAATTAATTACAATAATAAAACGTACTTATAATTACTAAAATACTGACACACATAATATTATAAAAGAATCTATATAATAACCTAAACCTATATTAAACCTAAATAATATTTCTATCAATCAATGACTTTATATTCATCAATAGTTATCAAAAAATATATATTTATTGGTAATTTCTGACGAATATAATAAAGTCTATTAATAATTACTAACAAAATTTTCACCATCACTTTCTATCAAAATATATATTTATTAAGAGACTTTTAATATTAGTGATTGACAAAATTATTTTGATTCTTTAAAATATTTTTGTATTATGTATTTTATTTTGATTGTATATATTTAGGTTAATTAAAATATATATTACAAATAAAAAAAATATTATATTGTTATATACTTTAGGATACTTTAAAATATAGGATATTACGATAAATCTCTTCAAATGTTATCTTTCTAATGGGTAAGAATGCTACAAAGTTTATTATGTTTATATACCGTGCCAAAAGCAATAAAATAAGTACGAATAATTAATAAAAATGAAAAAATTATAAATAATTAAAAGTTAAGGAATCAAAATTGTATAAAAATACCTAATGACCAAAATTGTGAATAACTAAGAAATAAAGAACTAAAATTGCAGAGAAAATTAATTTGCTAAATTATGTATTTTGTAAAATAGAGTAACAAAATTATAATTAATCCTTTCATTTATATATTTACTTCACTTTAAGATTCCTAATGAAATCAATTATCATTTTGTAATTTTTTATATATAAGAAATCCTCTAAAAAACTTTCCAATGAGTTAACTTTTTCATCAGTCAAGCCAAAGACAATGAAAATTTTTTAACAAAACAAGAATCATAAATCTTTGATGACACTAGAATTTGATATTTACTGTATACTTAAATATACTTTCAATTTCTATAGTAATTTTAATAGTTTAGTCTTTTTCTCTTTATGTTTTCACACTTTTGTTTGGTTGGTTGAGGGAGTAGGTTTGAGAAGATGGATTTGAAAGGATTTGAGTGGATTATGTGTGAAAGGGTTGTCTAGATTAATAGATGGATGGTAAGATTTGAAAGAATTTGATAGGATTGATTATGAAAGTTTGGGAATGGTTTGATAGATATTATAGATTTGTTTATATTTTTCTAATTTATATATTTCTGAAATTAGTAATTAACTCTTGTGAAATAAGATAGTAAAGAATTAAAATGAATTGGATTAAATTGATTTTAATATAAAAAACATTACTAAAATTATTTAAAACATATCTTCTAAATTATTTAAAATTAAACATAAATCCTAAATAATGCAATAAAATCACAAATTTATTATTTTATTAAAATATACAATTTAGTCTAAATCATAATTAATTGAAATCCGTAAAAAAAAAAATTCCTACAATCTAAACTATTTTTTTTTATTTAAATTTACTGTTGTTTTTGTAAGTATAAATTATTTTTATATTTTACTTAAATTGAAACTTTTAAAATTATTAGTTTAAATAAAAATAGTTTGCAATTTGTATTTCTTGGATACTGGTACATATTAATAATAATTGTAAATGTTTTCTAAATTTATCTTTTTATTAATTCTCTTACTTAAAAATTTAAATGTTTTTTACTATATTTTTAAGAGATTAAACACGAATTTTTTGAATTCTTATTTTATTTCTATAAAAATATTAATAAGTTATAATAAAAAGTATATAAACAGTCTATTTAAATTGACTAAAACAAATGAAAGGTGTACTTAAATTTGAAATAAAAAATATTAATAGATAACATTTAATTAAAAATAATTATTCAAAATTAAATACTCTTATTAACATATATATGATTACCATTAAATGTTATATTTGATATTTGTTTACTTTTAATCATTTTGTAATTAATTATTCTTAAAATAATGATTAGTAAAAATATAAATAATATTTTATATTTTTTTTTATTAAATACCTTTTGTTTTAGTCATGTACCAATACTTCAAAATACTCTGCAGCATTTATTCTATTTCAAAGTCATCACTCACTTATAAGGGTATTTCGTAATTTCCACTTTATTTACAAGGATTATTTTGTAATTTTCAATTTTATCCTCCAAATCCCTTCAAATCTCTTCACATGAACAAAGATTCCATCCTGCAAACCTCTCTTGATTCATCCTCCCAAATTAGATCAATCAAACAACCTTCATCCTCTCAAATTGATTCAACCAAACAACCTTTATCCTCTCAAATTGATCCAACCAAACACAACCTTAGTATCTGTTTGGTTGAACCAATTTGAGTAAATTTAATGTAGAGAGGATAGATTATGGTGGATTCATTCTGTTTTGTTGACCTAATTTGAGAAGATGGATTAGAGAGAATTTGTAGGATGACATCTTCAATCATGTTAAGAGATATAAAGAGATGTAAATAAAAATTACAAAATAGCCCTCATAAATGAGGTGAAAATTACGAAATACTCTTATAAATGGGTCATGACTTTGAAAATTACAAAATATCCCTTTAAGTGTAAAATAATTATCATACTAAAATAATTAGAAAAAAATGTAAAGAACATATAAATTATAAACAAGAACAATTATTAGCATTAACGTATACTTATTGTAATAATATATATATATATATATATATATATATGAAAATTAAAATGATTTATACCTCTTCTAATTGAACCATAATTCTTCAAATAATTGATTCCAATAACTATATATATTTTTTTCATTCATAATACTTTCTTTTTTTTCAAAACAGCTATAATATAATTAATCTCCTTTCAATTTACCCATACTCAATACAATATATCCATTCATAATGATATTATTGACTTAAAATAATTAAATCAATAAAAATTATTTATTTTATAAAAGAAATAATAAAAGTATATTGTATATGTTATGTTGTTTTCTATTTGTTTTTCTTTTTTTATTTTTCATCGACGAAAACATATTTACTTAATGTTTAATTGAAGAAAATCAAGAAAACATATATTTTTGTCTCCTTATCTAATTCAATATTTATGATGCAATTGAGGAAAGAAGATGTTATTTAAAATATTTTTTATTCATCTTAAAAAGAGTTTTACTTTCTTTTAAATATAAAATTATTAAAACACAAAAGTAAGGATGTTTACGGGTTGGGTTAAATAAAATCATTATTAACCTACTAAAAATATCTAGTTAAGTTGATTTAGTTTCTATATTAGTTAAAGTCAATTTAATCTAATTCATTTTAATTTTTTACCATCTTATTCTACAAGAGTCAATTAATAATTTTAGAAATATATTAATTAAAAAAATTAAAACAAATCTATAACATCTATCAAATCATTCTCAAACTTTCATAACCATTCCCCTCAAATCCTTTCAAATCTTATCATCTATCCATTAATCCAAACAACTCTACCATCTACAAACAATCCACTCAAATTTCTTGAAATCCATTGCCTGGAAAAGATAAAAAGAAGAAAAGAAAAAATGATAGATATAATATATAATATATAATGTAATATTCTATTAATATATGTTTAGTGGAAGAGAGTTTGAATAGTTTATAACAGTTTTTTTTTCAAAATTCATTATTATAATTATTCATACAAAAAACGAAAAAAAAATATTGATATAAGGATTAAAATAAAAGTATTTGTTAAGAAATGCAGAAGCATGATGAGTGATGCAGTGTTTTTTCTCTTCATGATATACGATTTTTTTTTTTTTTTACTTTATTGGTTACATATAAATTTAATCTGTTTAAATAACTAAATTTTGGTTTTAATCCGTAAAATTGTTTTTTATATGTTTAAAACTAAAAACAAGTATTTTAAATCTATAGTACGTATTTAAAAAAATAATTGATCTTTTCATGTAATACGAATTAATGCTTTAATATAATGTTAAAATGTGATATTTCAAAATAAATTCTTAAACTTTGTAAAAATAAATTATATTTTTTATTTTAAAATAAATATTAAAGATTAAAAGTAATTATAGGAAATCAGGGGTGGCTCAGAACCCAAGTAAGTAAAGCAAATGCTTTAGGCTCAAGGTCTTAAAGGCTTCAACAAAATTTAATACTCATATATTATTATAAAATAAAAAATATTTAATTTTAAAATTATATTTAAAAAAATTAATTACAAATTTAAAATATTTTAATTGACTTTAAGTTTACGTCCTACTATAAATATTATTTAATTATTAATATTCTTGGAACTTTTTTATAATAAATTAATAATATTTAAAAAATAATAATTTGAACAGTCAACCAATCTTACTTATCAATTTTTTATTTATTTTTTCTCTCTTCCATATATTCTAACAAATTGACATCTTTCTTTATATGTCATTTCATTATCTCACTCTTCTACTTTTCTCCTTTCTTCTTCACTTATCTTCTTCTTATCTATCTCTTTGTTGTTCCATAATATTAGTTCATTTGTTTCCAATTTCAAATTTGTTTGATCATTCTATACTGTGTATTTATACGCGTACCTTTACTTGGAGACTTGGAATCCTTGGAACCGTAGATTGATTGAAAAAGAGTTTGTGTTCACTTTTGCTTTTTTGAATGCATCAATATTAAGTAAAAATATTATGAGATTGATGAATTGATCTTATTTTCTTTTTCATTATTTTTTAATTAATCTTAAAATAATTTCTGCAGATTCAATGAAGATAATTTAGAATTTATAAATTATATTTAAAGACTTACCAAATGAGAGGATCCAAAGATAGTAGGAGACTTAAAACTTCAAGACAAGATACTAAGATCAAGTTCACTGTCTTGACAATCAGATTTTATCTTTTTAACTTAGTCTCATCTTATATACTTCTAAGTTACATTCAGTGTGATATATATTATAGTTTTTAATTTTATGAAATCACCTCAAGAGTCATTTTGAATTGATTATTTTTATATATTGTAGATAAAGCAATTACCACACTCCAAAATAGATTTGAACAATATAAAATATACGAAGATATTTTTGGTTTTTAATTTAGTATTAAATAATTAAAGTCATTGGATTGTGTATTTTGAAAGAAAAAATACTTAAACATTGAAAAATATTTGAAACATGATAATTTGTTGGATCTTGATGACTTAGATTTATTTTCAGAATTAAATATTTTAAAGGAGATTATAAGATTAAAAAATAATAAATTCTTTTAATTATATAAAAAAATAAATTATTTTCCAAATACATATATAACATATAGAATAGTGTTAATGATTTCAATATCAGTTTGTTGAGCTAAAAAGAGTTTTCAAAACTTAAATTAATAAAATCTTATTTAAGATCAACAATGTTTCAACAAGATCAAAAATTAAATAGATTAACTTTATTGTCTATTAAAAAAATATTTTAAATGAAATTAATTATAATAAATTAATAAAAAAATTTACATCACAAAAAGTTAAAAAAAATAAATTTTAAATAAAAATATCATAATTTTAATTATTTTATTAATTTTAAAAAAATTTATTATTTTTAATTCGATTTAGGTCTCTTAAAATCATGAGTTTAGTGTACAAAATTGACAATATTATAAAAATGAAAAAATATAAACCAGTCACTGTACGGAATTGACAATATTATAAGAATGAAAAAATATAAACCAAATTCAAACTGTCGTTTATTTTTTCGAGGACGAAATTTACAGGTCTATGAACTTCATACACGTTACATTACACGTGGCATGATTAGAAGTGAAATGAAAGTTCAGGTATATATTCATTATTATGTAATTTGTTTTCTTATTTCTATCTTTAAATAGAGAAAATAAATTTATATTTTTGACGTCCTATAATTGCATAGTTGCATCCTATAATTTCATAGTTGCATCCTATAATCACGGATCACATTTCATTTCTCATTTCTAAAGAAGCCTCCAAATTTGTTCAGTGAATCTTGAAATTTTACGTTTCGTCAAGGGTTAACTGGTTAGGCTTAGTAGCATATTGAGATGAGTTTTTCTGTCTTTCCCTTATTTCAATATTTAAGCCTAATTCTACTATTTTTTTTTCAATTTGTTTTAATTAAGATTCAACTTACTTTCTTAACACATAATATAGTAATTCTAATGTGTATATGTAGTCAACTTTTAAATTTAAAATTGCATAATTACAATCGAGATATATTTTATAATATTTATTTTTTAAAATAATATCAGTATCAAAATAATATATAAAAAAATTTATTTGAGTTAATATTTTAAAAAATATTTTGTAGACTTCAATTTAAAAAAAAAAAAAAAACAATCATCGGTGCCTGTAAGCATAAAAGAATAAACTGTGTGTTTAGAGAAAGTGTACAAAAGGAGTTTGAATAAAACCTGGGAGTTGTGGTATCACCAGATAGCGCCTTTCCCGGATCATACCATTTCTTTTCATTTCCATGAATGTCCCTCTCATCAATACAAAAATGGACCAAATGAATATAACATCCTATTTATTACAAGCTTCACTTCATTAATAATGGCACATAATACTTTTTTATATCTTAATTCCAATAAATGTTTCATTTATTTTATATTTTAGATTTCACAAAAAATGGTACATTTAATTAAGATTTAATTTTTTAATTAAATTTTAAGTTTTCTATAGATATTTGAATTCAGTGGTTGTTAATTTTTTTATAAAATTATTTAATTTTTTATATTTTTTAATTAAGTTTTTGACGTCAGTTAATAAGATAATATGACTAATATAAACTGTTCGGTAAATTTGTTTATTTACCTTTATATATTAAAAATATATAAAATTATACAATTAATGTAAAATAACAACTGGCTTATATTATTTTTATTGAAACATGTAAGTATTTTTAGTCAAACATGTAACGTAACGAGATTGTCAGCTTTCATGTCAACAATCAAAAGATTGTTGTTGTTTATTATCATACATATCAATGACAACAATAATCCCTTTTTATTCAACATATTTTTAATAAAAATAATAAAATATAATTATTCTTAATTTTATATTAAAATGAAGTTCACATTTTTTAATGCTTAAAACAAAAAAAATTAAAACAATATTTACATCACTTAATTAATAAAAAATAATAATAGAAACTTAGTAATAGAATATAAAAATTATAAGTATTTAATAAATAAAAAATTTAATAAAGACACAAAAAATATTCAAAATTCCTAAGGATTTGAATGTTAATTAAGAATAAATTATTTATTTGATATTTGTTTGTTGGTTCCGATTCCCTGCAATGATGAAAAGGGGGTGGCGTAGGAAGAGTAGAATAAACGTGGGCACTTTTTGAGCACCAAATTCACGTTCACATACACATGTTAATATGAAATTTAGGTCAACAACGAACAAACAATAACATGAACATTGCTTAGGAAGCAGGCGATGTGCACGCCGCACTCCACATAAATTCATTTCCGATTCTCATTAGTCCATTGCAGGGTCATTTTATTTTCTCAGTGGTTTAAACCTAAAAAAAATGGAAATTAGCTATGCACAAAAATCCGTTATAACAGCCAAAATAGATTGGTAATAGATTATATTTGTATATCATGGAACTATATTATCATAGCAATCAGTGTAAATAATATTTTAATCAGTGAAATTATAATGCTTATAATACTTAAATTCAAACCAATTAATTATTAATTAAAATGTGTTGATATACTACCCTAATTTTTTAATATAAAAGTTAGTTGTTATATGTAAAAAGTCTCTGGTTATTATATAAAAGTCTATATGAAAACATTATCATTAAATATCTATATATTTATTATAAATATATTATTATCAATATTTTGATCTTTTATTAATTTAACTATCTGGAAAATTTTCTATAAGTAAATTTTTATTCAATGTTCAAACATCATCTAATAAAATTTATTTTATTAGAAAGGTCCACAACTCAATAAAAAGACACCATTCTTTTAAATAGTCCGTTCAAAGACACTTCACATAGCATTACACTAACTTTAAGAACTCATTTTTTCTAGTTTAGAAGGGTTGATTTTTAAAAAGATAAATGCTAAAAATCTAAGTTACTGTAAGAATATAAATTACAACTTTTAAATCTCAAAATCTTTCTAAACTCTTTTCTTTATATTCTCTTTATCTTCCCTCTAAGTTTTTGAAGTTAATTATTATCCTTTTTTTTAGTATATCTAATTAGTTAAAGATGATTACATCTAAACCCACCCTATTCGATAAGAATTGACTTTGAAATAAGTTTCTTATCTACTTTAGATTTTTGTCTACCTTTTTTTTTGTTTGATTTTATTTGTAAGTGAAAACGTTTTAGGCTGAGTTTAAGAGGGGGGTGAATTAAACTTTGAAAGATTTTAACCAATTTAGACCTTTGAAAATAGTTTTCACAATCTGAAAAACTTTAATGAATCTTGATATTAAAGATGTAGGGTATAGTAAAGAAATAAATTGATTCAAGGCACGAATGAATCGATTTGTTATACTGACAGATATAAGCACACAGCAGATTCTCAATCACACTGAATTGCAATTTCACAGCAACACATTAATCAAGTAAAGTTCACACTGCTTTAATTCCAGTATACACTCAGAACAAAACCACACAAAAATCAAACTTGAATGAAAGCAGAGAAGAACAGTATTACAAAATACTAATTTAAAACTCCTAACAAAGCACTACACTGGTTTCAATCAATATTAGTAAATCTTATAAATTTCCCTAACACCAGTAATTAATACAGATGTAAAACTAATTCAGAATGCAGATTCAATTATTCAGTTTCACCAAGAACACACAACAATGATATCAATTCTGCAGTACTACAGTAATTCAGCCAAAGTCAATTATCAGTTAATTTCAATGTCAGCACAGGATCAAATCCACAATTTTTGCAGTAAAAATATCAAGAATCACACTGCAGTAATGAACTCTTAAGTATGCAGCAACTCAGATTCCTAATATTACAAAACAACCTTCAGATCAGATTTGTTCAGAATTAAAACTGATGTGTGATATTGCAGATTATTAAATTTTCCAGCAATGCAATCAATTTTCAGTTAATGCAGTATGTAATACAATGTTTAAAAAGAAACAGTCTGTTAATCAAGATTTCATAAACAGCTACAGTAGAATAATCAGAATCAACACACAATTCAAGTTACATTGCACACATCAATATATAGTAGAGGTCTTAAACCAGTTTTATCAAGATTACCTAAAATTAAATCAATCTTTCAATTTAATTCAATGTGCAGTGCAAGAACAAATCAAGATGATAAGAAAAAGGTTCAAGAAGAAGAGACACAATCAATTTTATACTGGTTCACCAACAGGGCTACTTCCAGTCTTCTCTGCACAACTTGCAGAGAAAGTTCCACTAACTCAATTAATTGTTGACATACAATTAATCAACCAATTCCTACTCCTCGTAGAAATCAGTACCCTGCTAAATTGATCTACTGCTCTCCGCAGTCTCCAATCAATTTCAGCAGAAACACCAGGCTAATTCATATAGCCCAAACCAGTCAATTTCTACTCCCCGTAGAAATCAGAACCCTGCAAATTGATCCACTGCTCCCCGTAGCTTCCAATCAATTTCAGCAGAAAACACAGGCTTACTTCTAAAGCCCAAACCAATACAAACGTTCAATGAATTTCACAAAATTATAATGAAAACACCTCAAATCTTAATTCAAACAGGATCAAGAAGGGTTTAGAAAAACTCCCTGATTGGCGCAGAAAGAAGGACTTGTACACAGTCTTGAAGAAACCCAGTAGCACACTTTAGTCGGAATTGATTCTTCAAGTAAAAGCCCTCTTTCGAAACTGATTATTATGAAAACAGCAGAATCTCACAGTATTTTTCACATAATGTATTTCAAAACGATTGTGATTTTCAAAAATGTATTTCTCTTCTTTCTTTTCTCTATTCTCTCTTTCTTTTTCTTGTTTCTTGTTTTTCGCACTTGAAAAACCCACTGTTTTATAGAAGAAGAGCTTAAACCATATTTTTATAAAAACAGTTAATTCAATTAAGCTCAGGCACGAATAAATTGATTCGGCTAAACCTGAAATCAGTTTGTAATCGTTCAGTACTTTATTTTCCAAAACTGTTAATTCAGTTATGCTCAGACACAAATAAATTGATTCAGCTTAACTTGAAATCAGTTCATAATAGTTCAGTACCTTATTTTCCAAAACTGTTTTAACTACCTTATTTTCCAAAACTGTTTTTAACTGAAGTTAAAACCTTTTTATGGTTTGATTTAAATCATTT
>Ga0209489_107202_pt1 | contig 16870 bp, 7 predicted proteins | sample SiratrowhiteBW_FD_187527 | JGI IMG/M metagenome (GOLD analysis project Ga0209489, IMG submission 187527) | Root nodule microbial communities of legume samples collected from California, USA - Siratro white BW (SPAdes) (version 2) | ecosystem: Host-associated > Plants > Roots > Nodule | place: USA... | reverse complement strand
TATAGATAAAAAATATATATATATATATATATATATATATATATATATATATATATGCATTTTTAAATTATCAAATTATAATTAAATATTTTCTATAATAAGAAAATTAAAGTAAATCCATTTGTTAATTTTGTTTTTCACTTATTCATACCGTTCTCTTCATCTTTTTTTATTTTTATTTAAGTAAAATTTTTATCTTTTATTTTATTTCTTGTATATTTTCACTTAGATTTAAATATGTTTCTTTATACGTCATTGCACTGTTGTCTTTCGATCCTAATAAAAATTATCTTGTTTATAGTAAAATGAAAAACTCATTCAAAAATAAAATAAAATGAATTTTAATTAATATTTACAAGACTAAAAGTAAAATAAAAAATCGGAACCAAAATCTTAAAAAGAATACTAGAAGCCAAAAATCAAATTCGGTGATTTAATAAAAAAAATGAAAACATATTTAAGTTTTAATCATATTTATCTCGTGCTGGCGTAACAAAACCAAGCTAAACTAACTTGAGCATTTAACCTTTCCAAGCAAGCTAATATGTTCATGATTTTGATGTTGAGCTTTGAAATTTAATTTTGAAATCATAAATAATAATTAGATAAATGTATCTTAATAATATATATGTAAGACATTAATAAAAGCTATCTTAACAACAGTAAACCTTTATGGTACCATATACATTATGAAATGTGTAGTATGTAATATTCAGAGAAGTGAAAGTATATGAGTGTTTTGAAAAAGAATAATAAAGATGAATGTGTATTTAAATAAAAAGAAACAAATAGAGAGTATATTTACCGAAAACGATAGTGTAAATAGCAGGAGTTTAATAGCTCGTATTTCTAAATGCAGGCCACATTTGGTTTCTGCTTTCTATATGGTCATTTCTTCTTGCACCGTCATGGAAGTTGTGGAATGGCTATTTTAACCTTAATGAAATATATAATATAAACCTAAATTACATCATTTTTCCACTTTTTCACCCCTCTCTTCAAATTGTATATTATATATTATGAAATATGAATTTGTATTTTAAATTATAGAGTTCAAAAAATTTAAAAATTAAATTTAATATTTTGGATTATATAATATTAAGATGTTTCTATACTATATAATCCAAAACAGAAACTAAAAATGTGAAAATATAAACTTTCCAAATTTCTAAATGCACCAACAACTACCAATGTCCATCATTATGTATTTATTTTCATAAGAGTTAATTTGAAATATTTAAATTTGTCCAGGGTAGAAAGAAAAGACCTTTATATATCGCTATGATTTTTTCTTGCAGTCTCATTTTTTAAACTGATTAGTTTGTCCTTTTTTAATTTATAATAACCATAAATTTTCATGGTTTACGAAGTTTTCTCAAGGTGGTAAAATCTGAAAGTTTTTTGGATTGATTAATTAAGTCTTTTAGATTAAACAAGCTGAAATAATAACTTAAATTTCAGTAGTCAGAACAAAATAAGTTTTAGATTACATAATACTAAGAAACACTTAATTGAAAGAATTTTTCATTGTACAGTCCCAAAGCGTAATTGTAAATTTTATATTTTCTCATATGAAATACATTTTTTTCACTTTTGAATTTGAAAGAGATCCATATTACAAAATACGAAAAAAAAAAGTTCAAAAGTCCGGGAAAGAAAAGGGCTCAATACACCCTGGGCCAGGATAATAAAAACTTGGCAATTACTTTCTGAAGTCATATTTTTTGAACCTGCACCCTCATTTGAACGAGAATTCTACACCCAAGTTAAAAAAAATAGTAAACTAGCAGATTATCACATTTTAAGTCATGAAAAATCATGATCCAGTACAAATATGAATATGTTAATATGTTTAAGCAACCATATATATATATATATATATATATATATATATATATATTAAGGAGTCAATTGTCAATCCATAATTTTAGAGAGAGAGAATGTAAAAAGTTTAGAGTTTAGAAAGACATAAATGCATAACAAAAACAAAAAATAAAATGTTTTAAAAAGAAAACATGTTCATTTAAACTCTATTATCTAAAAAGATATAGAATTACAAAAATAAATAAATTCTACTATTGTCATGACTAATATTATTTTAAAGTTTCTAACAAATTAATTTAATTTGAAATAAATTTTTTAAATATTGACGGAAACAAGTGCTAACGTGGTCACAAATTTTAAGATGAGAAAATTATATTAACATTTCTACTTTATTATAATCGTGATAACTTTTAGAAAGTGTAAATATAATGTCTTTTCAAGAAATTTGAAGATAATTGTATGTAATGTAAATAGATAGCATATTTATTTAAAGATAAAACTCTATTTAAAGTGATTTTTAGTTGTTTAAATTTAAAAAATTGTCTGTGTAAGTAATTATTTTTATTTTACAAATAATTTTAAAAAATTTTAAACAATTCAATTATGTTAAATTTATCTTGTGAATAGGCTTTACAATTAACTCGCAAGTAAGAGGGTCCCTCACTCACTTCAATCCTCACTATATAAACGACACTTACCCACTGAGTTCCGCCGTATCTCTTCTTAGCTATGCATAAGAAATTAGGGTTTCTCATTCCATTTTCTCTCTTCTAATCTCCAATCTTTTCTTAGCTCTGCGTATGGCTTCTTTATCTGGTCGGTGCGGATTAATTCCATTCCCATTCGACTCGTTCCCTTGAAGCAATAGTCATTTGTGTTGTTCTTTATTTTATTTTCCACAATCCCTTGGTTTTGGAAGCACACTGGAGCAACTAGATCCAATTTTCTACCAAAGATTGTTTTTTTGTTGTGGGTTTTTGGTTTGTGTCGATTGGTTAACTTGGGCAGTGCTATTTTCAACGGTGATGAGCCTACAGACCTGTAATGATTTGCGGCTATGATCGCAAACATAATTGAACATCTAAGGGACTGAGTTGTTTAGTTTTGTTCCCAGTTTTTTGTTTTAATGATGTAGAATCAATGTGTTTCGCTGTTTATGTTTATTGCTCTTTTTTTGTGTTTCAATTGGGTGTTAATTTTTTGAAGGCCTCAATTTTCTTTGAGATTTTCGCCTGCACTTGTTTAAATGTGTTTAGCGTTATTCAATTGAAGCCGAAATGTGTGTTCCCCTCGCTATCCATTGTTGCAATTTGATGCTGCATTTGGACGTCGGGGAACAAAATCCCCTTTTCGATTTTCATAACGCATGGATTATTTTGGTTAGCTATTGATTTGAGGTGTATTACTTTTTGTTTTCTTATAGTTTTTTGTGATCTATCTTGGTTTAAAGTTTGAATGTTGGTAGATTAGGATGAAGCTAAACATATAATCCAACACTTGATCTGAGTTATTACGAGTGATGGTAAAAATAATTCTATGCTTCTGAATCTGCATATTTTTTTAAGCAATCATGTATATAGTTTTTACAGCATAATAATAGGTGGCTTTGAAACTCTGTTTTTTTGTTTTTAGTTACATCATGTGATGAAATTGGAAAAATCTTAGGACACCTTCCTACTCAGCAGATCACTGCTGTGGATGAGAATGAATTTTCCAAGCTGATGATGTTTATGTTGAAACGTAAGATTTGAATCATCAAGATAGATTTAAAATTTAATAGGAGTTTTTAAATCTATTTCTTTTATCTTAATTAGTATTTTAGTTGTTTTTGCTGTTGTTATTATTTATGTTTAATTTTATTTTTGATAGAGAATTTTAAAAAAGTTATTTTATATATTGTTTTTAACTTTAGTATGTTTCAAATAATTTTCATTTGTTGAGTTTTATCCTAATATGATTTGGTTTTTATTGTTTGAAGTTAAGATAGTTAGGAAAGAGATATGCATTCATTGGATTTGTACAAATGTATTACCTAATTTGATTAAAATTCTGTGATTAAAATTCTGTGAACTAGATAAAAGTACGAAGGAAAAGAAGAAACCAAAGTCCGTGGAGAAAAAAAAAAGTAAAGAAAAAATTGTAAAAAGGAATATTATTTAGTCGAAAAAAATAAACTTGAAATTAAATTATTAATTTAATAAATCCTAGACCTATCTTATATTCTAATGACTAAATAGAAGAAATTAACACTTGAAATTAAATTATTAATTTAATAAATCCTAGACCTATCTTATATTCTAATGACTAAATAGAAGAAATTAACGCTTAGATGGACGTTTCATGTGATAGAATTTTTTTAGACAAATAAATTTTTTTACTCATTAATTAATTAATTTGAAATTATTCTATAAATATTGGTTTTAATGTTTCAATTATAAAATTAAATTTTATATCTAGTCATCATTGACCGACAAAATTGAAATTAATCTTGAAGAAGCTAGGAGCATTTTGAGAAGAGAAAGAAGAAAAAAAAATGGGTTGAGATGAGGGAGAAATTGATATAAATGCTCACAATTTCGTTTCCAACAGGGGAAAGAAAAGGAAGAAAACAGATACATCACTGTATTGCTATACATAAACTTATCGGACCAATTGCTATAAAAAAGAATATTTGTTATATGTGTACACCAATATTTTGAAAATATCAAAATTGTTTATGTGAAAATTATTAGAATGACCTCCTATTTTTGAATTTCCGTATCTTTTGAAAATGTCAAAATTGTTTATGTGAAAATTATTAAAAGGATTTTTTGAATTTTGAAATAAAAAATACTAAATCGGATATATAATTTTTTTTCAAAGTGTAAATCGACGTAGATCAATAATATCTAATAAACATATAAAATTTTTTATTTTTTATTTGTTTGAAGCTTTAATTCAAATTAAAGTAAATACGGAGCTTTTTCCTACAAATTTTGATGCAGATGTTGCAGACTCTCATCTACAATGACTGAACCGAATGTTACAGTGAAATAGTGGATCAAATGCAAGCAAAAGAAGAATGAAGCTGATAAGGGTGGTTAAGGAGATAAATGGAGATAAGATATTTTAATCTTTTACCATTTATTATTTAAGAACATATTTGTATTTTCTAATAGACTATGAAATATTGGAGTGGGTGAAGAATTCGTCTTGTTATAAATAAACTTATTAGGCCAAGAATATTTTTAATGATAAATTCGACGCAAAGTTATTAATTTATTTTAAGTAAGAATATGTTCCATCATTTTTTATAAATTTAACACATTTTTTTATTCTAATAACAAGCTCTTTAAAAACTTAGATTATGTTATCTAGCATGTATATTTTGTTGTATAATAAAAAAATCATTATTTAGATTCATTTTATACAAAATTTATAATAAAAAAATAAAAGATAAATGAAAAAGGGAAAAATAATTAAAGAGCTGAAACAATAAAAATGATTACAACTATACTTAAAAAATAACCATATATTGAATTTGAAGTTCGAACTTCATATACCTCCAAACAGAGTATATTTAAATATTTGTAACTGTCATACAGGCAATGATAAACAACTTGCCTGAATGTAAGAATAGTTCTTTTGTTTTAAAAAAAAAGGTGAGGAGCATCCCTCTACGAATATTTTTTTTTTCTTTTTCATTAACCATTTTGTCAATAAAAATACTTTGATCTCCATACGTAAAGTGCCTCACTTTTATAAAAATTTTCTTCTTCGTTGTCAATTAACTCCCTCGTTTTAGAAAATTTTATCTAAGATTTATGAAAAGTATTTGATTAACATACTAATATTTTGTTTGAATTTAAAATTAAATTTGAATAGAATTGATTAAATATATTTGAGATAAAAGTGTCTATAAGGTTGAATTGTTTGGATTATGAAAGAAAAACGATGAGATTTAAGAAAAATGTTTAGAAGTGATGTGATGAATGTGATTGATAAAATATTTTTTTTAATAGATGAAATTGTAAAATTATAAATTTATCCTTATAATTAAAATTAGTTTAAAATAAAATATGATTAATTTGTAGAGTATGATTCATGAATTATTATTATTATTTTATAAAACTGTTATTTTTAATATTTTTTTAATTATTATTCAATATTTTATTATTATTTTAAAATTTTATTACTATTATTTGAAAAATAATACATCTATAAATAATTAAATTATCTCTATTATTATAAATAATTAAATATGGATTGTATTAGTGTTATTTTTTATATTTACTTTTCTTAATACTCATATTTTTAACTATTATTATTTTAATTATTATTATTTTAATTTATTTTTAATGATATTTATTATTATTATTATTATTATTATTATTAATTGATTGATTTGGATTGTGTAGGAAATCACGAACTATAATGCATAGTAGTTCCTTGGTATATGAGTTTTTGTAAACAAATAACTCATTAAACCTTATAAGCAACAACCCAAAATGGAAAAAGGAAGAAAGAAATAAGTATGAAGTTATTTCATTTACTATAATGAAACAAAGAGGCTCTTCTGTAATTACAGGTTGGAATTCTTTGCCAATCTTCTCAAGACTGCGAGAGTGTTTTATAAGTGGTCACTTGCAAATGAGCATTCTTGTTTCTTTGCACGTCATTTGAACCAAACAAGAGCGCCTCTTTTTCGTGCATGTGAATAGTAATTTCCTTGAAACAAAGAGACGTTAAAAGCAATTATAGTAACTTTGACAAATTATAGTCAGAATCACATATGAGATGACTTTGGTTGTGGTTAGAATCTTACACACGTGTGGGTTGTGGTGACTCACTTTTGGGTCGGAGTGACTTCTTCCTAAATATTTTTGTTCTTCACTCATGAAACTATACAGTTCTTAATCTGAGTTCACCTATAGATTTGGTTTTACAAATTGTACTTGAAAATCTCAATATGTTTTGTGTTTGTGCAATTTATCTTTATGTTGTTCATCTATTTCCTTTTAATTTTAATTTTTTTTATTAGATTGTTGAATCTTTGTTAAACTTTAAATGTTCTCTTCTATCATTTTCTTTAGGATTATTTGCATTAAAAAATTAGAAACAATGCATTCATGCAAAAACGTCAGTATGACAAACAAATCCATTTCTTTCAATAGAAAAAAGTTGTGCCTAAATATGTTCCAACAACAAACAAACATATACTAAAGTTGTTAAAAGTATGAAAACCATTCATATAAATGTTGATTGGCATATAAAATATAACATGAAAAAAAAATCATAATGTATTAAAAGGGTTAGTTATATTATTGATTGCATAAAGTTAGTTATATTATTGATTGCACAAAGTTACTAACCTGTCACATTCTCTTTATGAGAATTAACATTCTTTAACTCAACTAAACTTATCTTATTTGTAACTATGATTGATAGCAAAGAGTATTTATGTTATCAGTCTCAAAAACATATTGAGAAGGGATAAACAAAAGTGAGGTTAACATATTCTCTTGTAATCAAAGTGTTTTTATTAGTAAAACCTCTTAAATGTGACTTAAGGGAGAATTAGATGTAGTCCAAGAATTCTGGGTGAACCAATATAAATTGTTTCATTGTGATACGTGTTAAATCTTTATCTATTTGATGATTTAATAATTTAAAAAAATAATTTCATGACTTTATTCAAAACCTCCTTTCATTTTTTTTTCTGCCACTTTAATTGGTACCAAAACTTATCTATTCGGGTTAATTCTTGACATAACAAGAGGTGCAATGCTAAAACAAGACTTGTGGAGTTTGAAAGTCACACAATCAACCATCCACTAATGTTCAAAGCATAAAGTATGACTACTGGAAATAGGTTATGTTTGCTTTATTTTAGATATGCATGTGGACATGTTAGAAGTGGTGGAAAATGACAACCACATCCCTTTGGGTGAGAACCATCAATTGATACTGAAAAGTGCTTAGATTGAAGAATATAAACATTAGTATCAGATGAATGCTAAAGCACACAATATAGAATTAGATGAATGCTAAAGCACACAATGCTCTCATGTGTGTCATCTCTAAAGATGATGGATGGAACCATCAGTTGATATAAAAAAGGGTTTGGACCGAATAACAAAAACACTGATATTAGATATATGTTATAGAACTCAATGCTTCCGTGAGTGCCATATTTGAGAATTGGTATGCAAAAATACATGACTTCAAATGTATAAAACAAATTTGGGACACACTAGCTATCACATACAAAAGATATGAGAAAGTGCAATGAAACAAATTCAGTTTCTTGAGTCCCCTTTATAAGTTGTTCAATATGGAAGATAATGAAAGCATTCAAGCTATATTTTTGTAAATTTCAAGTTATTATCAAATGAAAGTCAAAAGTGTATTATTGAATAATTACATTAATGATGAAATATATGTTGCACAACCACTAGAGTTTTGTTGACCATATGTTTTCTCATCAACCTATAAGCTTAAGAATACTAATTATGATTAAAACAAGTTATTGATGAATGCATGAGAGATTTAACAACTTTTTATTATCTCAAAATTATAAAAGGGGAAAGGTTCATAATATTTTTCTATTAAGAAAATTGTATATGTTAGTAACATTATTTTTGGAACAATAAATCAGGATATGTATGAGCCACTTGTTTACTTATGTAATATGAGTATGAAATGTCTATGATGGGTGAGTTATTTTTCTTCCTAATATTTCAAGTGAAGCAAATAAGAAAAAATACTTGTTTTAACCAACTAAAACTCTTTAAAAAGTTTGATAGAAAAGGTTGTAAAGAATTCGTGACACCTATGTCAATCAGTGGTCATCTTGATAACGATGAAAAAGAAAAATCATTTTATTTCACAAAATATAGAAGACAGATATGATATTTATTATATTAATAACTAATAGAGTTGATATTGTATATGGTATATTTGTTCTAAATATAAATTATATTATAAAGAATATCATATTATAAAAAGGCTTTTAAAACATTTTAAAAAAATTATAGGTATTTCTTATGATATACATGTGGTGTGGTGTTTAAATCTCATCCAATATTCTAATTTGTGACTTTATTGAATATAAACTTTATAAAAGTAAATATTGGTAGTAATTGTCATCTATTTAGGAAGTAGCTTAATAATGTTTTATTTGTAAATAAGGTAGAATACATAAGAAATAAGGATTGTTATGCTCAAGGTTTTTTAGTTAAAAAATAACTCGTGGAATATGATTTGAAATGAGACAACATTCCTTTTGGATATAAAAGTCCAATGATTTTAGTTTTACAAAAGATCAAATTCACCGCTTTATAACTAAATCAAACCACTTTACAAGAAAACCATGTTCAAAATAGTGATTATACATATTAATCATAACATGATAGATGAGAAAATATGAAAATAAAGAACAAATTCAAATGAATGGATAATTATAAAATTAAGTGAAATTTAAATTTTTTTGATTTTAAATAATTAGAGTTTTTTTTTTAAATTCCTACAATATTTTTAATTTATTTTAAAATTACATATTCAAGTGAGTTATTTTGTCATAAATTATTTAAATTTAAGAAATGAATTATGCTTTGAAAATTCATCATCAAATACAATGTGAAGGATTTCATGAATTTTAAAGAATCATAAATATTATTTATATTTACTATTTTATAGTTAAATGCATCTTTCCATGTTATTCTATTGTATAAAATGAAAAGTGAATAAAAGTATATTTAACGGCAATCAGTGTTGATATTAAAATAAAACATTTAACAATATTTAGGGTTTAGGTATTGAAAATAATAAGCATTTTTTTTATTTTTAATATATTAGTCTTAGTAGATAAAATGTTAAACATCTTAGGGAAAGAAATAGAGTATGTATAAAAGAGGGGTACACATTCAATCATTCACTATGTTCAGAACAAGTAAAAACAAAACATGTGAATAGAAAATTTCAAAACAAGTAGGAGACCGAATAAAAAAGATCATGTTATATTAACTAATTGACTCCAGGTCTTTGGTTTTGAATATAACACTTCTTCATATATTTAAAGCTAGGATATCTTTTCTTTTGTTTGTATTTTTCTTTTTACTTATAGGTTTAAACAATAAATTCAAATTACGGGTATTCATTAATTGAAAAATTGAATATGGAGATTCATATAGAAAATTCAACAATATTTTTATGAAGAAAGGTAGGAATTAATATATATTTTAACATAAATTTTATTTATGTTTTAAAAATATAAGTAATTGAAAATTTCATATCAATTAAAAATAAAATAAAATTATAATATATAAATGAATACAAACTTTATTTTATTAAAATAATTTTGTAAAATTGAATCAAATTTATATTTTATTATTTTAAAATAATATTGCAATAATTCAAAATATATTTTAATCAAATTTATTAAAATTATTATATTAGCGCTAAATCAATTTTGTGATAGTAAACTAGACCTAAAGTGTTCTTTCTTAAAATAGTACTTAGTTTATAGTGCACCTCGCTGTTCAATTCTCTTCTATTCTTAAATTAGATATCCTCATAAAAGAAGAAATATTTTGAAAATCTCAAATTAAATCGTTAAAATTAAATTTTACCACCTTAATATATTTGCTTCAAAAATATGAATCGTGATTTAAAAAAAATATCAAACAAAAGTATCCCAAGTGTAATTTACTGCTTAAAAATTGGCTGCCAAAAGTGCTATGTTGCACACGCATGGTCCCTCACTGACTTCAATCCTCACTATATAAACAACACTTCCCCGGGTGTTCCGCCGTATCTGTTCTTCTTAGCCTCAGCATACGAAATTAGGGTTTATCATTCCATTGTCTCTCTTCTAATCTCTAATCCGAATTCACCATTCGCTTCTCTATCTGGTCAGTGCGGATTAATTCCATTCCCATTCGACTCGTTCCCTTGAAGCAATAGCCATTTGTGTTGTTCTTTAATATCTTTTCCACAACCCTTTGGTTTTGGGAGCAGACTGGAGCAACTAAATCCAATTTTCTACCGAAGTTTTGTTTTTTTGTTGGGGGTTTTCGGTTTTTCGTCGATTCGATAACCTGGGCAGTTTTATTTGCAACTGTGATGAGCCTTACAGACCTGTAATGATTTGCGGCTATGATCGCAAACATAATTGAACATCTAAGGGACTGAGTTGTCTATTTTTGTTTGTGTTTGCACTTGTTTCAAAGTGTTTTGCATTGTTTAATTGAAGCAGAAATGTGTGTTCCCCTCTCTATGCGTAGTTGTAATTTGGGTGTCGAAGAACTATTTTTTTTTTCTTTACCTTGCATCATAGTCTTAGGTCTATACTTTTGTTACAAACAGATTTGATCCTCTTGTGCTCATCTGCTGATGCATAGGTATTGTATGAGAGTTTGTTTATTGTTTGTGGCCTTGAAGATCTCTTTATTTGTGTTGGTTACATCATGTGATGAAATTGGAAATATCTTAGGACACCTTCCTACGCAGCAGATCACTGCTGTGGATGAGAATGCAATTTCCATGCTGATGATATGTGAATAGAAGATCTATTTGAACCATTAAGATTAGTTATAATTACAAATATTTTTAGTGCAGGAATTTAGGAGTTATGGTAGAAGTTGAGTTAGTTTTTGTTCTTAACAATTCATTCTGGTTTGAATTGAGGCCGGAATCTCTTTTTTATCTTAGGTTGTGAGAATACTAGATAGGTAGCGAGATAGGTACTTCTCTTGTACATCGTTATGACATTCGTAGAATTAACACACACACACGAGTATGTGCTCCTATATTATCAAATAAGTAGCATTTTTATTATCTAGTTGGTTATCAAATAATGTGTCTCTTTCACTTTGTTAGTTTGCATTTCAAAATAGCTTCGCTATCTGGTCAATGTGGATTAATTCAGTTCCCATTGGACTCGTTCCCTAGAAGCAAAAGTGGTATGTGTTGTTCTTTTTCATCTGTTCCATAATCCCTTGGTTATGGGAGGACATTGGACCAACTAAATTAAATTTCCAACCAAATTTATATTTTTGCTTTTATTGATTTTTGTTTTATGGTCGGTCGTGTAACTAGGCTAGTGCTAATGTTAACTGTGATGAGCCTACAGACCTGTAATGATTTGCGGCTATGATCGCAAACATTAATTGAACATCTAAGGGACTGAGTTATCCGGTGTTTCTCCTAGATTTTGATTCGATAATTTTGTTTTGTGCATTAGTTTTTTTTTTTTACTTGGGGTATGCTTTTTGAAAGGCTTCAGGTTTCTTAGAGATTTTTGCTTGCACGTTTACCAATGTGTTTGGTGATTTTAACTGAAGCCGAGATGCGCGTTCCCCTCGCTATCCAATGTGGCAATTTTTGATGCTGCAATTGGACGTCGGGGAACAAAATTAGAGATTTACTTTCAGAACATGATTAGAGATTTAAGTGTTTACCATGAAATATAGAAGAGATTTGAGTTGTATGAAATTGTGTTTTCTTATGCTTGTTTTTGAGGTCTATCTTGGTTTGAACTTTGGTAGATTAGGATGAAGCTAACATAATCCAACACTTGATCTGAGTCTTTACAAGCATTGATTAGAACAAACTTTCATCTGTACACTTAGTTTCATAGGTTATTTGACTCTTCTGTGGTTACGTGTTCACACATAGGCAATGCATAAATGCACAAGAACTTGTTTGTGGATTTGAAGCTCTCTTTAATTTCTTTTCCACAATCCCTTGGTTTTGGGAGCACACTGGAGCTACTAAATCCAATTTTGTACCAAAGTTGTGTTTTTTTGTCGTGGGTTTTTGGTTTTTCGTCGATTGGTTAACTTGGACAGTGCTATTTTCAACTGTGATGAGCCTACAGACCTGTAATGATTTGCGGCTATGATCGCAAACATAATTGAACATCTAAGGGACTGAGTTGTTTAGTTTTGCTCCCAGTTTTCTGTTTAATGATGTAGAATCAATATGTTTCGCTGTTTATGTTTATTGCTCTTTTTTGTGTTCAATTGGGTGTTAATTTTTTAAGGGCCTCAATTTTCTTTGAGATTTTCGCATGCACTTGTTTGAATGTGTTTAGCGATATTTAATTGAAGCCTAAATGTGTGTTCCCCTCGCTATCCATTGTTGCAATTTTGATGCTGCATTTGGACGTCGGGGAACAAAATCCCCTTTTTGGTGTTCATAACCTGTGGATTATTATTTTTATTCACTTGATAGCTATTAATTTTTGTTTTCTTAATAGTTGTTTGAGATGTATCTTGGTTTGAAGTTTGAATGTTGGTAGATTAGGATGAAGCTAAATATATAATCCAACATTTGATCTGAGTAATTACGAGTGATGGTAAAAATAATTCTATGTTTCTGAATCTGCATCTTTTTTCAAGCATAATAATTCGTGGCTTTGAAACTCTGTTTTTTTGTTTTAGTTACATCATGTGATGAATTTGGAAAAATCTTAGGACACCTTCCTACACAGCAGAACACTGCTGTGGATGAGAATGAATTTTCCGTGCTGATGATGTACCTGGTTTCTGTTTCTGAGATAAACATCACTATTTGAATAATCTAGATTAGCTTGTTAATATTTTATATCTAACAATTCTATATATCAATTCAATCTGTTGAGTCATGGTATTATTTAATTAATTAAAAATGTTTCAAAATTGATGTTATAATGATTTTTGTAAGTTTTATCGACTATATACAGTACTTTAAAATTATTAAAATGTTGATCAAGAATTCTGAACAGGAATCTATACTTTTCTTAGGTCCTTTCGTTAGTCAGAATTAACTTTTTGACCATATCAAGGCATTTTTTACACGAGTAATATATAAAATAATATACCTAGGTGAAGGTTTAAAGGATTACATTGTTGAATTGTATTTGTTTATCATAGCAAAAGAAATTATCGTCATGTCATCTATCTCAACCAGCAGGGTGTTTTTGAGTTCTACATTTCTTTCGCATGCTTTCGATTTTTATGAACATAGAAATTGAAAGTGAAGAATATTAACCGAGAGAAAGATGGAGTGATAATGGCTGGGTTTGTGTATCCCACAATACCTGAAGTTGACTTCTTGGTTATCCCACAATACTTTCTTCTCACCAACAATCCTTTACTGCTTTATCTTTCTCTTACTCTTCTTTCCTCCAATCTATTTATGTTTTTCCATAATTCGTTATCACTTTTTCTTTACCTCGCCTTATGTATTTAGTTTCACATTAATATATAAATTACTTGTGATTTTCTTCTTGATTCTCATATTGTATTATAGGACCACTGCGAATACTTTTGCATTTCTCTCTCTTTTTCTCTTTCATATTAAAAAAATAAAGAAAATATTGATTGATGAACATTTCATAATTTTAATGGAAATTCTGTTCACGCTTTTCCAAGGAGAAAGGAGAAAATATAAATAAATCGAGAAGAGGAAATAGCTAGAGTAAATGTAATGAGAGTTGCTAATTCTGTTTTGAACTTAAAAAGAAAAGAAATCAAGTGAAAAAGTATTCCTTGTCAACATGACTACATGACCTTTCTTAATAATGAAATATTTAGCGATAAAGAACAATATTAAATAATAGATCGATTTTTTTCAGGACAAAAGTGAAACTTACGAAAGTTAGGAGCTAAAAATATATTAAACTTTATTATTTAGTGGCTAAAATTATAAAAAAGTAATTAAATACAATGTAATACCGGATAAATTTAAGAATTTTCATAATAACTCATTACAAGTATATATATATATATATATATATATTCTGTTCAACCCAACAAATTTGTTTCTTTTTTATATTCAATTTTGTTTCATTTAGAGAAGCTTTCTTTTTCTCATTTTCTACACTTTTTTTATTTCTTTTTTAATTATTTAACTTATTAATTATCCACAAAGTTCATTTTTTCTTTTTTTCACAACTTTGATTACATATTTTTTCTTTTCACCATTTTGTTCAAATAGTGTATTGTGTTTCAAGTAATGCAAACTTTAACTTTATTGAATCAAATTTGTTGAATATATGTTTCATTATTTTTACTTCTTTTTAATATTTTATTTATTATTTATTATTTTTCATATAAGAATATCTGATTTGTAATTTTATTAGCTTTACTCTCTTTGACCTGTAATCTTGTTTTATTTGAAGAAATTTGTTTTAGTACAAAATTTTTTCTTATCTAGATATTTAATATCAAAGAAAAGAAAATGTGTGTCATTTTGACATTGATTCATTAATAATAATAATAACTTTTCTTTATTGTAATTTTTATCTTTATTGTAAAATAATATTTAATTAATAATTGGAACAATAAGGATACATTAATGAGTGTGGATTAGGGATGACAATAGGGCAAGACACACCTCTCTTTCACTTTCCAATCCTTATTTTTAAAGTAATAATTCATTACATCCTTGTCTGCTTACTCAACATGTTTGAATTTTTTGTTTCATATCTATTTGATAATAAGTATACTCATATCTGTCTTATTATTGTTCCAAATATTCATTAAATAATCTTTTATAAGAAAATAAAAATCACGACAGAGAAAACATGATATTATCAAATATTGAAACGATATATATTTTCTTTTCTAAAATATCAAATATCAATAAGAAATTATTATAATGAAAAGTATCAAGGAGTTGTTGATGTGAAACAACTTTACCTTATTTACCAAGATATTATTAATGTGACATAAGATTCTGTAGTGGTGGACAAAGGAAATAACACTATGAAGTATAATCTGATGTGACATAAGTTTTAGCTTAAGACTATGTGTTTATCATTTGAGTAAACACTTTGCTTATCAAATGTAAAAAAAAAAAAAGATTGTAGAATACTATTGTATTGTCTATGGATGTAAAAAAAGATTGCACTGTTGATAACAAAAGCATTTTGTCTTACAAAACGAAGCTTGATCATGTTTTACACTTTATTATTTGACAACACTGAATGAAAAATATGAGTTGATGAATTTTTTCTAACAATCTCTTTTTTTTTATTGTGCTTAAAGCAATATAATTTAAATATATCATTTTCAAAAACAAGGTTCAACATATCGCATTTTCACAAACAATTTTCAACACTAGACAAACTTATTCATATATAAAATAAAACATAAGTTTAGTGAGTTATCAAACTATTGAAACTGAATATTGAATTCTCATAAGATCAAATCATATCAAGATGATATAACCTTTAATCATTACATTACAAAGCAATGTCAGTACGATAATTAAATAAAATTTATTATTTAGCTTTAAACAAAACCAGACTTTATACTTCAAATCTATTACAATTAAACATAGGAATAGAACAATATAAACAAACTTTTAAATAGTTTGAAAGCTCTCAAAACTCCCCGTGAGCTAAAGATATTTAACATTCTTTGCTCTACTCCCCCTTAACATATACTTCTCCCTCTGTCGTACTTATCATCTTCTTCCTCTTCTTCCTTTACATAACACTTTCCATACTAACTCTCTCCCTTTTTAAGTAACATCAACAAGAGGTGGAGAACTTCAGGCAACCTCTTTTATATCTTCATCATAAGATACAACACTATATCAAATAGCAACGACTTTGGTCTAAGACCAAGAAGAAACATTGTCATGGTTTTCCATGTTGAAAATCGCACATTGACTAGAGATAAGACATTTCAATAATATATAAGTGAGTGCAAACGTCATCTTATAAACTGATTTTGTATAAGGTTAAGTTAGGCTTAAAATCTGCTTCTTAAGATTTCACTTATCAACTTCTTAAATTGTTCGATCACAAGCTTCAAGTACATTGGGTAGATAGACTCAAAAGGGAACCATACTCTACTCTTTGAGAACTAAAGGCCTAAAGCATTAGTGATGGAAGCAACTGAAAGCCTAAAGCATTAGTGATGAATTTCATCTACAAACCTAAGATTTTTCACTTATTACTTGAGTTAGCCACTAAAACGAGCCATCACTTGTAACTCAACTTTTTCATTTGTATCTTAGATTTATTTTTGAATTCTTTAACCATAAGAAATATTTTTTTTTATATATATATATA
>Ga0209489_107199_pt1 | contig 16873 bp, 5 predicted proteins | sample SiratrowhiteBW_FD_187527 | JGI IMG/M metagenome (GOLD analysis project Ga0209489, IMG submission 187527) | Root nodule microbial communities of legume samples collected from California, USA - Siratro white BW (SPAdes) (version 2) | ecosystem: Host-associated > Plants > Roots > Nodule | place: USA... | reverse complement strand
CAAAAGTAAAAAGCAAAAAAAAAAAAAAAATCTAGCAAGTGACTTAAAATTTTCAACCCATCCTACTTACTCCATTTTTGGTTGACGGTGGATATGTTAAAACAGATTATGTTAACGCGTTTTGTCATCACTCCCCTTTTAAGTTGAAATGATTTTACATTAATTGTTAGATATGATCAATACTTTGAATAATTAAAAATATAATATAATTGATAAAATCATAATTACCATACAGAGACAAATTTTCTGAGCCTAGATATATAGTCTGAATGCTAAAATTGTTTCTTTCGATGTAACTTAAGAAGCAACATAAAAATATATATTTAAATAAGAAAATTTTTTTTTTTGTCCAAGACATTTTAAGCAAACTACTTGTACAAACAATCAACTCATAAGTTCCAACACTAAATAAAATTTAAAAATGATGTTTAACACTAATAAAACCTCACTCCTACTAGATATGCTTAAAAAGAGTATTCACATTTCAATCTTTTTATATTTCCTATATTTTGATATAAATGTCATTTAGTTATATGTTATGTTTACTATAATCGTGTAAAAAAACATAACAAATAGTTTAGTTACTTTTTCAAATATCGGTCCATCACACAAATAATGGATTATCATATAAATCAGTTTTTTTTTTAAAGAATTGTAATATAATGTACATTTTTTTAGAAATATATAGAAGTAAAAAGTTATCTTGATTTTCTAAAAAAAATATATACAAAAGAGTTTCTATCAACAATACTGTTTTTCAAATCGATTCTAAAAGGATTATAGTCCATTATTTTTATTTTTTATTGATCTCTGAAAGGATCATTTGACATTTGGTGTATCCATTATTTCCTTTCATATACTGTACACAATAGTTTATTATCATCATTAACCGTAGTGCCGTGTGTATATATTAATAAGTGTCACAGACAACCTTGGAATGAGGGAAAGATAAAAAAAACCTAAGTGAAGCCTTTGATTGTTCATACTTTTTTACATCTAAGAATAAAAAATGGCCACTTGCACTTTGATTTAGGTTTAAAGTGGAGTGAATGAAGATTTTGTACAATGATGCAACTGTGTCTTACTCTGAGACACGAGGTTTCACACTAATATAGTATTATATTCATTAAATGACAAGCTCTTTTACAATGGAGGTTGCTCAATGTAACTTTTTACCAAAGAAAATTTTTATTAACTAAACTTGTTTGTTTAATCACGTCTTTTGAGTCCACAACTTGCAAAACAAAACAGTCACAAACTAAGAATCTTGATTACGAAATTTACTTTATTAATTATATATGTTTCGATGTTAATGTCACAATCATCACTGAATTTGTCATTTCAACCAGCAATGTTCCACTTCATAATGCTCATGGCAAAGCGTAATAAGAGTTTGTTTCTTTCTTTCTTTCAATTTATTCTCAAAACTAGCTTTTCAAAAATAATAATAAAATAAAGAATAAAAAAACTAAATAAACATGTCTTAATTCTTTCGTTTTTGTTTTCAGCTTTCTTTGCAAATGTTGTTTAGGATGTGAAACCAATCTTAATAATGCATACAAAATTAAACTAAATAGTTAGATTAACCTTTTCTTTTCTTTTTCTCAAACTCTAGGATTCCCTACGTTGTCACTATTACTAATATATGCTCCATAATTTTACATAGGACATAAGTAAAGTTTATGTAATGGGTCAAATTTCAGTAAGATGCAATTAACTTATAATTAGTAAATATTTGTGTATCGTGTCAATATTATTTAATGTAAATAAAAAATTATTTAAAGATAACATGATTCAACCGATTAAAATGTGTTCTATTAATACTAAAATATAAAAGCTATATACATTTGAAACATTATCTTATAATTTTTCAAAAGTTAGCTGAATTGATAGAATATGTTTCACTGCTCACCCTATACTAAGTCTAATGTCGATTCTTTCGTCATTACATACGTTTTCTTTTATCTTCACATGTGTGTTTTCTAGAGACAGTCATCGTTAAATATTAAATATACAAATGCCTCTTTCAAAAAAGTATTTATACTTTTCATTTATCATGTTATAAGAGATTTGAAGTTAGACTTATTTTCATTGATATTTTAATGTTAATTAAATAAATTTAAATATTTATTAAGGAAATTCATAAAAGTATAAAAACTTTAAAATAATGAAAAAAAAAGAGCATTACTGCTTGAGAAATCAAAAGACATATTCTACTCTATCAAATTAAAGGGGATTAAAAAAAGTTACAACAAAGGGGCTAGAGGAATTAAGTATATATAATAGAGAGAGGGACACGATACAGTGAAAACTTGAAAGAGCGGAATAAGCAATTTATAAATTTAGTTTTGATCATTTATCATAATTTTATGATCAAACTTTGCTCGTTTTATTAGACTATGTTTCCCATGTAATTACTTTATTTGTAATTTTGTTATTTTATTTATTTGTGTATACCTATGTGGTGTAAAATTTAATTATTTTATTTATTTATTTATGTTTATCATAAAATGTGGTTTACTTTTGAGATTAAGGACATCTTTAATTTAATGTGTGTGTGTGTCTATATATATATATATAATTATTTAATTTTTTTAGAAAAGTGCAATTATTAATTACTTTTAATTTGATTTCACTGCATCAAAAGTTTAACTGTTATATTATGAAATTAAGATTTGCTAAGCAAGTAATTATGTAATAATTCTTTTTTTTTAGTTTTTATTTTAGCTTATTAGAAAATCACTAATTTTTTTTTATTTTAACGTACAGACAAATGCACTTTTAATCATCAAACCTTATCTAGTTTGATTGCTCATAATTGCTTTCCATAGAATTTACCTACTTTTGTTTTTTTTTTTTTTTTTTTTTTTTCTTATATTTTATTATTTTATTAGATAGTCTTCTTTCTTCAAAACTTTTTCTGATCTTAAAAACAAGACACTTGTCATTTTCAAATTTCTTTTTAAATTCATTTTAATTAAGTTACTCATCTTTAAATATTCTACGATTTTAAGATATTCCTAGCTACTTAAAACTCCACAAGGAAAAAAGATTGTGCGATTTCAATCATTGTTTTAACTTATCCTCGTGAGACTTTGTTCATTAACTGGCTTGTCTCACCTGTAAGTGAAAACTCATTGAGTATTTCATCTCCCTCTAAAATCCACAATTTTCAAAATAATCATTATTATGAAAATAAAAACACAATTTGAACGACATAATTCGTATAAAAATTTATCTAGTATGCGTATATCTTTAATCATATGTATATGCTTATACATTTTTCTAGACACAAAAAAAGATTTCTTTATGCACTTTATAAAAAAAATATTTTTCACTATAAGTCATATAAATCTAACTACTAACATGCAATCGTGTATGTGAGATAGGGTTAATTGACCCTAAGTCTGAAAAACGTTAAAATTGTTGACTGAATAAAAAACCATTACTTTGAAAAGCAAATTGAAATTGAGTTGTGCAGATTGAACAGTGGAAGGCATAGAAAACGGAATAAAAGGAGAATCCAATGTGGGTGTTCTACAACTTGATTTGATAATGTGAAAAGATGTATAACCAACTTGTGTTTGTGATTAGTGAGACCAAAAAGCATTGTTCGGTTATTAGCATTTGTGTTAACCCTTTTTTCTTCTTCGTGCACACTCTTTCAAAAAAAGGCTTAGAAAAAAGGTTTTCGTATGTTAGATCATATTGAAGGGTCAATTCACTAGATCAAGAACAGCCATGGAGACTGCTTTTGTGTTTTTTCCTCTTTCTTTTCTTTATTTTCCACTAGCTAATGTGCATGGCTTGTGGGTGCTTTCAAGACATTACAGGTCATAGTTAAGAATAATCTTGAGAGTAACATTTTCTAAAGAATTTTTTGCTCTTTTCATGCAACGTTTTTCTCTTTTGGTTCAAGAGTACGAAAACATTAAAACTTCGAAATTGGTCATGGAGGAATGTTCATGTCTTCCTTCAATCATGTTCTCTAAACTCTTGCATTATGTTGTGCACTTTATCCATGAGAGGGTGACTTAATTAACTATATATTTAGATTTTATTTTACTTAGATAAACGTATTCATAAGTACTTTTAAGATAAGCTATAAAATAAATTAGCTCTCTTGTATGATAAAATTAATTTGTATATAATTTCTTTTATCCGGATTTTCTAAAATTTATGAGTATAAGTTAATTTTTTATTTATCCAAAATATTTATTAATTATATCTTACATTTTTATATTATATTATATATATATATATATATATATATATATATATATATATATATATTATTAAAAGAATACCTTTATATATGCTTTAGTGTTGGCATGAACAGGGGTACCAAAATAATTTTTTTTAATGGGTTGCGTTTTTATTGTCTAGTCTAGTGATGATTTGTTATAATGAATCAACTTGGCCCTTTTTTTTACTTTTATCTAAATTTATATAAATTTTAAAGTGAAAATTAAATAATATAAAATAGAAATATATTTTAATTATGTTTTGAGCTTATAATTCTTGAGTTTGACCTAGTCTATTCAGTCGAACTAAATTTATCTGATTTTTGTAGGTCGTACTTTAAAGAATCCAACGTTCATCAAAATTATTAGTTAAGTTTAACTAATTTAAGATCCTTAAATAGTTATATTTTTTTATCTGGTAAAAGATTTCAATGAGAATTCCCTCACGTTTAAAACGAAAAAGGAAACATAGTTGCTTAATACCATTTTCGTTTTTTAAGTTCTAGAAGCAAGATTGAGAGAGAAAAAAAATATTCGATCCTTTTATACCAGTAAAAAAATATTTATTTCATACTCTAAAATATTAATATTTTAGTTACATTTTTTATTTTTGAATAACTTAAAATGTTAATTAATATCAGTACACTATTTAAAGTGAATTATTAAGTGAGTGTTTTTTTTAAGAGTATTAAAGTATTACTTCCAAAATCAAAACCTTTTCAAACTATTGTATTCCCTCAGATGGATCACATGTCTTAATATTTGGTACCTTGTCTTTTATGGTTCTTGGTGGCAGGGGCTATGATTAACATAGTCCATGGAAAAAGACTAACGTGCCCTGCAAGGTTTATAGTATGTTTGAACGAGAGATTTTCATAAATTATTATTTTTATACAAGAATGGAATGTTTTATAATAAAATATATTATTATAGTAAAAAAATTTATATAATATATTCAAACTCAAAAGGATTATAAATATGAATTTTACGTTGGCAAAATTTGAAATTTTTACTATTTTTTCTTTTAATATATTTTTATCGACTTAATTTTACTTTAATTTGAGTTGAGTTATGATTTAAAACATTATTGACTTAAACTAAATTGTAATATATTTTTGTTTATTGATGTTGCTACTAAAAGTTTCTTTTAAAATAAATTAATTATGATTATTTTTCAACCGACATATATAATATTTAATATTAATTCAGATTTTCTTTGTTAATATCAACTATATTTTCAACGGATATTAAAAATTATTTTTTTATTGATAACAATTCAAACTATTTTCATTTGATGTAAACCAGAGTTACTTTTTGTCAACTATAATTATTTTTTATTAATGTATATTAAGGTAATTCTTAATGAACATATAATTTAAGATTTTCTTGACTAACACAATTAATCATGATTTTTATTCATAGGAATAAATTTTCGCTTAACATTATTCGAATTATTTTTCAACAAATAGTTAAGGTTTCTTCAATCAGTATCAACATAGTTATTTTATGGTAAATGTCAACTACACTCTTTTACTGACGTTTTTCATTATTACTTTTTTACTCAATATTTGTAATGATAGCTTCTCCATCAGTGCCTCCAATATATTTTTCTATCCAAATTTGATTAGAATTTTTTTTTTCTAATGTAGAGAAAATTTTCCGCCAACCTTAACTAGGATTATATTTGTCAGTTTTAATCAAGTGTCAATCAAAAAGTGAGAAAATAAATCTCAACAAATAATGTCAAAGAAATTTTGATCGATGGAAAATCAAAATAATTGTGTTCAATATTAATTGTTGTTGAGACAAAATTCCAACACCATAGGATTTTATCAAAGACTTCTATTAACTATGTTTCATCAAAGAGTAATATGTGATTTAATCCAATACTTAAATTAATAAAAAAAATCAAAAATAATGGTTTAGGGTAAGTTTATTACAATCTAAATCTCACATATATCACATTGTGTAAGAACTCTTTTCTCAATTTCCTTCTCAATACCTAATATTTTAGTAATACCTAATATTTTAGTAATACCTAATATTTTAGTTTGTGTAACTTAAACCACTAGGAAAGCAATAGGATCTCTCTTAAAATATAGGTAACATTATACTTAATACAAAATTCAGACAATGGTTCACATATCATTCCAAATTTATAATTCCAAATTCATACAATTCTTATCATTTTCAACAACTATTTTTATACAACATAATCAATTTAAAATCACAAATGTATTAAATATAAAAATTAATATTCATTTTACATTTGTAATAAACATTCAATCCATTAAAGAGACCAAAAGAAAAATAAATTAGCTTGAGTGAAAATTTTTCGTCTAAGCGAGAATTTGGCTAAAAGCAAGGGTTGAGAATATAAAACTTAATATATTATAATCACGTCACTTTCACATCCAGATAATCTATCCTAAGGTTATATCGAAAATATATATATATATATATATATAAATAGTTTCCATTATTTATAATTCCTTGCTTTAAAGAATGTTTCAGCTCATGTAAAAGAATCACTTAAATCTAGAGATATAGAACAAAGTATCTAAATATAACTAAATTTCAGTGTAAGTTAATAGTATCATTTTGTTCAACTAATCCACCAAAATTGATGACAAATAAAAAAAAGAAAAAAAATAATCTTTATAGTAAACAAGTACTTTGTTTGAAAATTTGATCAAATGAAAATAATCCCTACCTCATAAGCTATTGTAAGGTGTGATCAGATTCAAAAAGAGATAAGATTTGAAGGAAGATATTACATAGAAAATAGAGAGGAATTTTTTTGAGAGAAAATCAAAAAAATAAATTAAATAAAATCTTACATATAACATAACTAAAAAGTTGAATAACTTTTATTTGAAATAATTTTATCTATAAACTTATTATTGCGATATATATTATCTTGATTCTTTTGGTCAAATATAATAAAATCATCTAATGATTCATAATTGATTTCTATGTGTTTTAGAAGATTATATTATGTGAATTTCACTAAAAAAAAAACTAAAATTACTGGCGGATAAATTCTTCTAAAACATCCAAAATCAGTCGGTAAATCGGTTATATGTAAATTTATTGACGAATTTTTTGAGTCTATCGGTAATTACCGACGGATTTATCCATCGGTAAATCTGTCAATAAATCAAAAAATATTAATTATATTATAGAATATTAATTACAAACGAAGTTAAATCCATCGATAATAGTATTTTACCAACAAATAAAATTTTGTCGATAATATTCTGTCGGTATTTTAACTTTTTCTTGTAATGTTTTGATGTATATAAATGTGAAATGTAATTTTAATTAATATAGATTTTATATATTATTTATACGAAGAGAATTTTTTAATCCAACAAATGAAATTGAAAAAATTAAATATGGGATCATTTATTTTAAGAGTAAGTATCAAGAATTATTCTTTAGATTATTTTTTTTATTTTTAAATTAATAGCTCATATTAATTAACAATAATTAGATGTATTTATTTCTCTCATGGAAATGAATAACATTTTGTGAGAATGTGTGCTTATCATGAATAACATAAACCTTTTTACTTAAATAGCACTTTTTATTTTTTTAATTCATCAAATACACTGCAATTTAATATTCTCCCTTTCTCTCTCTCTCTATATATATATATATAATAATAATAATAACAACTAAATATGATAGTTTATCTAGTTGAGAAATCAGAAAAATATACGAGTTTATTATTTTACCATTTATCCAAACTCATGAGATAGCAATTGAGATGTAACTAAATTTTAATATTATTGACAATTTGTTTGTTAGAGTCAAATCTCAATAATGGTATCAACATATTGAAGTAAATAAGTGAAACATTTGATTTTTGAAAATTCTCATATATTAAAATGGTAAATTTAAAAATGTCCTTGAAATATCATATCACTTAATAATTCATCAAGAAAAATATGTCACTATTAATGTAGAAAACATGGTGGTCACCTCAGGGTTTGCAATTATATTGTTTATATATGATTTTTTTTTATTAGTTCATGAAATATGTGTCGTTTACTTATGTATTTTGATTTGGATTGTTCAATACGATTTATATCATAAGCTACAATTTCTAAGAGTGGTTTATTACAAAACTGTAAACTCAGTACTAAATTAATTTTAATCATTTATTAAAAAAATAGTAACAGACTATATTGAAAAAATTTTGTGAGACGTGAATGAATAAAAAAGAGGAATGAATGCCAAAAGGAAAAAAACTAGAGGAGAGAAAATTGTTTTATATTGCTTTTACTTCTTGTTTTTTGCTTTTACAAATGTTATGTGTTGAGGAGAATGAGTGATAACTGCATCTTTTCAACTCCTGTATATATATTTATTATTTATTAATAAAGAGAAGAGGGATAATTGAATTGCAATATATGTGATTCATAAGAAATACATTTCTACCGGAATATTTGATTAATCTGAACTGTTAGTTTAAAATTAAATAAGAGAATTATATATAAGGACTTATTATTCATATATATATATATATATATATGTTATAATTCAAAGGTGTATAATACCTTAATTGTGTATATTATGTTAATTGAACAATGTCTTGCATAAAGTATTCACTTGATAAAAAGTAGAATATTTATGAGGTGTAAAGGCCTAGTATCGAATCTTCGTTTTAATTAAAGTGCTAACTAAGGGATATATGGTGCAAGGTTTAAGAAAGAAGACCTTGCCTTCGGTGTAAATGAAAAATAAAGCAAAAGCATTGTAATCATATTTATATTTGAGGTAACTAAGTGAAATTAATTAATAAAATATCAAAATAACATCATTTTATCATGTCCATGATTTTACATAAACTATTCTGATTCACGATATATCTCGATCCAACATTTTCATCAGACAATGGGAATGTGTTTATTAATATAATTTTGTGTTAGATCAAAGTTATACAGAAGTTAACGTGATGTTAAATCATTAGTATCCAACATTTTGTCCATAACTATTATTGGTGATAACAAAACCAAATGGAAAACACAATTCTACATTTTATGGTCCTTAATCAAACAAAGGAACTAAGAATATGCATGATAATTATATTCCCCGAATCAAATATTGATATATATAATATTCAACAGAATATATACCAGATTATCATTGCACGTGGATGGAGACATGGATTTGTATGTATATTCTTAGGGTTCCTTGACCTAATAATACATAGCGGGAAAGATAGGATCTAGATAAATTTCCCTTTGCATTTAAATAAAAAGAAAAATTAATGAAAAAAAAAGGGATTTATAAAAAAAAAAAAAAAGATGAAGACAAGAAGAATCCATCGTGTACATACATGGTTTATTTTAGACCAAGCTAAAGGATCACTCGAAAGATTGTGCCAACTTTTATATAAACTTTTCTTCACGTATAATGTTACATAAAGGCAAAGGTGTGTGCATAGGAAAACCACTTATCTATCAAGAAAGTACTGATAGCAATGGAGCTTTAGACTGGAGCAGCATTAAATTTAGAGCTTAACTTTAGTTGACTCTAATAGCTACCCTCAATTCTCACAAGAATCTCACTGTTGCATGCATGAACCCTACCCATCCTTCTTATTCATGCTTTAAAGTGTTCATAAACTTAGTCTTAATTAATGCATTTCATTTATGAAACTTTTAGTTTTCACAATTCATGGCAAATTCTCTAAAGTAATATATTTTTGGGGGAAAAGGTTGAAATGGCTAATTTTTTTATTACTAAAATAAATAAATTGTGTCAGCAAGAAAATAGTACGAGACTGCAGGGATGATTGTAAAAAGAGAGAAATCATTGCAATTAATTGTGTATACACGATTTCTTACATGACACGATTTTGGTTCTTCACCCCTCTCCTTCCTAATTGCACCCCACTGCTATTATACTTAATCGATCTACACAGTTAATTGAAATCATGCCAGGTAAGAAATCGTACTTATACAGTAAGTTGAAATTAATCATTGTTCTCTCATACGATTTTTTTCTCTTTTAATTAAAATTGTGTCTGGTTGACACGATTTGCCTATTTTGATAATAAAAAAAAATTATTTTGAACATTTTTAGGCAAAAATACTTTGAAAAGTTTACCTAAATCCATGCTATTATACGTAATCGACCTAACTAGTTCTAAGCATGTTATTAATCCTGGATTGAAAAACTTTAGATGAAAGTGAGTTGATGAAAAAATATGCATTGTGGTTGGATAAATTAGTTGGTAACTTAGTACTGATCGAGCAATAACTTCTTTTGATGTAGGAAGCAAAGTTCAATGATGAGGGACAGAGGTTTGCATGTAAATGCCAACAATTATCTTTTGTGCTTTTATGATTGGTAAATAAAAGGCAAATGCATGCACGAAGTCTGATGTGTCAAAAGAGAGATCAATGGTTGTAGAAATGAGTGCCACCATGTTGGTGTTTTCAATAATGTGTAATATTAAACCATGTTTAAGCCAGGTGTGTGTGTTGTGTGTGTGTTTTTAAAGCAAAGCAAAGCAATAAATTGGTCAGTAGATTCCCATTCCCTACTTATTTAGAAAAAGAAGGCTTTAACACTTTAGACAAGGGCATCATCCTGAACCAATGCATCAAGATTCTCTCACAGATATGAATTCAGCTTTTATATCCAATGAAGGAGCTTCATCTTTTCTCATTGTTCTTCATTGTTTCAATTTATAGAGCATGCACTTCATAATGCCATTTTCTTCTGCTAAAGATGCAAAGATGAAAATGAAAAGCAAACAATTATTCAATTCAAGTTTTTTAATTTGCTGCATATGCGATGATGTAGAACTATATACTTACACAGAATTAATCCACATTTGAAGTTTTTATACATAGAAAGTTTAATTTTCAATACATAATTTTTACCTTTAATCTTCTTGTAAATAATTTCTTTATCTCCTTCTTATTAATCTACCATAAAAACAACATTTTCAACCATTAAATTCAAGCTTGACGAAGGAAATATCTTAACAATATGAATGATACAAAAAAAAAAATAACTTACCAACTTTTTGTCTTGTAAATTAAATAGTTCTTAATTTTTTATGTGATTTTCTCATTATTTATTAGTGTTCAATCTTGAATGTGTTTTTCCTCTCAAAAATCCAACCAACTGTTAGATCGTTATTGTTATTTGCGAGGAAGTATTCTAATGTGGAAAATGCAAGTTATGATGAAAAGGATGAAAATCTAAAGACACATTTAACCGTTAACAAGTTGTTGATTCAATTGGTGTTGAATTAGATTTTCTTAAATATAATATTGAACTTGTGAATAGAAAAAATGGAATTGGAAAGAAAATTTGACCATAAATTAACAGTTACATCCACAAAAATGGATAAATACTTTATAATAGTACATTTGAGTTATAAAAAAGAAACACGCCTTCAACAGTTTTGTCGTAGCTAAATCAGCCAATTATACTACATTCTTGTATTTATTAGTTAGATTAATGCAAATTGCTAACCATAACTGAAAAACTTAACATTTTTAAAACCTTAATAGAGCAACTTGATAAAAAAAAAACAGTATAAATAAATAAAATAAATAAATGATTCTATTTGAGTTTTCTAAAATAAGTTCTTCAAAGTAAGTTTTTGAAAATATATGAAATACATTTCAGAATGGGCTTTGTGGAGATATTTTATGAAACAAGTTTTTTAAAACATAATAGCTTGAATGATCTTTCAAGAATGATTTTTTTTTTTTTCGGAACAAGCTCTCTTTTCTTCCTTTCAAAGAATGTAGTGAAAAACAGAGATGGAGCAATAACGGCGCAGTGGCAGAGTTGTGCAGTAAAGAAGGTATTTTTGTTTTTTTCCATTAGTATGAGGTTGTTGTTAGTAATAATAGGGTTGCAGGAAGAAAAAGCCTACATGTATGGTGCCTGTTTATTGTGGGTCATTGTTACAAAATTTTTATTACTACGGGATCAGGAAAATAAAAAGCCCAAACCAGGAATTGGCTTGATTCCACTTCTTCTGTCTAGTGTGGTTCACTTGTTTTGCTCCAAACAAGAGGCTCTTGGATTCTTGGCTATTAGGTGAGAACACATTTGAATGAACTTTTCATAATAAATACATTGCTTTATCTTTAGATTTTTTTAGCTTTTAATTGCTAATTTTTCTGCATATAATATCATATTGAATTTGTTTTCTGGAGATAGGATAATGTATTATTTAGATAGAAAATTATATATATGTATATATATTCCTTTGAAATGATTTTCTGTGCTCTGTTTATGGATGAAGCTTAATAGTGGATGAGTTCGTGAACAAGGTGTAAATTTTATTCATAATGAAAAAGAAGTTGAAGAGTATGTTGTAGTTTTCTCTTAAATAATCCACACACAGCCACACAAAACTTGTCACAGACAATCCCATGATTTTTTATTTTTTTTTTATGAATGGTGGGATTTTTTTTAGGATAGTGATGCTCAGGAATTATTACTTCGTATATAATCAGTCCAAGGAGACCTTGTTGGTGGTCTTAAGAGCCACTTGGTTGAAGAGGCCAACAAGTTGTTTGACATAATGTCTGAAAGAGTTGCACCAAATATGTGTACATTTTCTTTATGAACTATATGAATGTGAGACAGTGATCCAAGCATGGGCGTTTGAATACTGGATTGTATCAAGTATCTACCCAACACATGCAGCTGCACTAATCTGTGGGATAGGTTTCAATAAAAAGAAAATTATGAAATATAAGTATGGAAAACAGACAGTATCCCTGGTACTGCCTGATTTGTTTATCCTCTCCTGGGCATTGTCTTCAGCACTTCCTACGGCTGATACTCAGTCCAAACTAAGTTTATATTTTGTTCTGTATAATGCTTCTACCTGTTAGTTCTCAGGTACTATAATTTTGGTGTCGCCTTACAGTCACTTAAAAATGTGATGTTTTTCAAATTTAAATTTTAGTCTTTCTGACACATTCCCATGTAGCTCTGCGTGTTCAATTGCAGCTTTGACATTTTGAATAAAATGAATGTCTGCACTGCCCTATTGTTTGATGACTGTAAAGTTATTAGCTGTTCTATTACTATGTCTTAATTGTTTAATTTTTAAGTGTTCTTGCTGGTATTGGAATTGAAGCTAGATGATTCTGACCATATTGAATCTTTGACTTTCAGTATAATGGTGGAAATGTAAAGGGGTATGAAAGGAAAACATGTCAAGGATATCTAGTGATTATTGATTTAACCAATTAAATGAATGTCTACAATATCAGTGTTGTATAACTATTTGCTGTTCTATAACTATATCGTAGTTGTTTAATTTTTTTAATGTTCTTTGGTGGCATTGAAATTGAAGCTAGAGAAAACTGACGATGTTGGATCTTGGACTTTCAGTGTAACGGTGGAAATGTAAAGGGTTGGGAAGGAAAACATGTCAAGGATAGCTAGTGATCTTTTATTAGCGAGAACCCGTCTGAGACTTACTATTTAGGAGCTAATTCAGTAATTTACCTTAGATTGATTAAAAGATAACTTTTGCTCTGTCTTTTTCATTACTAGCTCTGGGAAAAAAATTATAACCGTTAATCTGATTATGTGATCATAGAAATAGAACTGCTGCTTGAACAAAATTTCCTTACTCGAAGTGCTCCCAGCATGATAGAATCTATTGATAGATGTGTGCTTTCAAGATGGTAGATTTTTCTTCAGAGAATCTATTGAGTAGTTTCATATGTTAATTGAAGTTTATTAGTTCTTTTCTTTTTCATCAACTTTTTCTTTCATTTTATACGTTTAAGATGCTACACCTACAGTTAGTTTATGTTTCACTACTTGTTTCTGTTCATGATATTTCCTATTGCTCAATATTTCGAATTCATATATGATATTAGAAACGGTCCAGTCCAGTCCAATCTTGCTTTAGATTGAGACAAACGACAGTGATTGGTTTGTAGTTTGGAAAGTTGCAAATCCTTGTCTCTTCTAACCTTTGCCCAAACCATGGTTTGCCGTTTACCAATTGAAAACCACACGTTAAAGATGGCTGTACTTCATTGAGAACTTAATGTTTGGACTGACACTATGACTTATTATAACCTTCTCAATGTCTATCTTAATTTAGCATTTGAGTTAGATTGTGTTTGTCATATAATTTATTTCAAAAACAACAGACATGACCGATGATGAAACAGAGCAGGTTGGATGCCTATTTCTGTAACCTAAGTGCTGATATAATGCAAATTACGTGTAATGAAAAACTAAATCCCATTTTCTAGTTTCATTGAAATTATCACATGACAATGTAATCCATATTAAATTCATGATGTTACATTATTCTACTCAATTGATAATTCTTGTATATATTTTCTGTATCTTTTCAGTTCTTGATATAATGATTGTGATAGCCTGAAAAATAATATTTTACATTCAACTTTCCTAGGGAGGCGTTTTTTCTTTGAGTGTGACTTTACTGGTCATTCAGATAAGAAAGACTAATGGCACATTCATCAAGCTTGATCGCTATGGGCCTCAGTTTTGGTCCACTTCCTAAAACCAAAGTCAGTGTTTCTGGGAAATTTGTCCTCAGATCTTCAGCAGGACTTCGAGTTCGGGCGGTGCAAGAAAATGGTGGACCACGAAGACTGGTGGACATCGTCAGACTTGTGCCTGAGTTCTCAAGAAATTACTTCAAAAGTCCTTCTCGCAGGGCTCTGTTTGGTGGAATCTCCTTGCTGGGTGGATTCTATGTTGCACAAACAATCTCATTGTCTTTTGGAGCTCTAGGAGTCAATGATGTTATTGCTGCAGTGTTATGTGTTCTTCTTACAGAATATGTGACTAAATTCTATTACAGCCGACCAAAAGTTACTTTCCCAGTTGCTCTTCTCAACAACTTTAAAATGGGTTTCACCTATGGACTATTCATTGATGCCTTTAAGCTTGCCAGTTGATCTTTAACATCAATACAACTACTCCAGATTGAAACCTTCATACTTAGCAGGTTACTCTCCAAAATTGGTTTGGTTCTGTTTAACCACCAAACTTGTACCTGTCAGAACTAGTCAGCATATAAACTGCAACATGTCATGATACGTTGTACCTGGTCACACTCCAAACTTGGTTTTCTTGTGTTAAATGTCAAACGCTTGTAAATGTAGAATTGGCTCTAGAATCATCCTTACATTCCTTGTAAATCAACTCACATATCAATTATTCTTCCCTTATATTTCTTCAAATTCCTTTGTAATATGTGTGGCTATTCTGGTCTTTTCACTATTCTTCTGTTCCTGTTATATTTGTGCCTCATAATGTTGGATTTATGAGCCTGTGACCACATTCTGATTACATTTTTTTTGTGTGGACCTTCTTCATAGGGAAGATAGCCCTAAGAAATGGTATCCCATGTGATGGATAAAATATGGATCTATAAAGGTTTTACACTTTACCACCCTACCATTCTATGGAAAATCTACATTCCTGGCTCTATTATGTTGCTGAAATTGTTGCAAACTAGTAGTTACTGAGGCACTTGTAGCAATTTCAAAAAACCAAAATTGTGACAATACTCATCAATAAACATAGATGGTTGAGATGTTTGGTCATCAAACCCATCAAAGTCACAGACAAAAAACAAACTGTTTGATTTTATTGGCATGATGTTTCTGGTTTGTTGATATCATCTTTATGAATGTTAGGTGACGGTATTAAAGCTCTGGATATTTAGTCCTTATCAATGCCTTCCGAGGAATCTTCTAAAACAAATTGAGTTGACTATCTTCATTGCTTTGGGAGAAGAGGCTAAATAATTTAGTAGAATATGCATATAGGGAAGGTAACTAGTAGGGTATTAGTCCTATTTGTTATATACTTCTACTTCCTATCCTTATTTTACTGCTTAAAGTTAGCAAATCCATCAAAGATATTAATTTAAAAGTAATTACAAAATTTCATTCTTGGATGATGGTGTGATTTTTTTATGTTGTGTTTTTCCACTAGTTATCTAAAATTTTCCATGAAAGCTGCACGGAGAAATATTTTTTCATCACTTAATATATTTATCTTTAAATTTTATCATTTGAAATTACACATATTTGTTTAAGTATGACCAAAGTTTTATGTTAGTCTTGAGATAAAGTTTAACACCTGGTTTTTCTAATTATTGGTATATCATTTTCAAATGTTAATTTATGTATTACTAATGTCTTTATACAATTTTTTTTATCATATCTTGTATCCAGGTATGATATATTATTTAACAAAAACAAATTATTTTACTTTAAGAAAAAATAAAATTCTAGTTCACTCTTAAATACTTAAACATAACATTAAAAATATCCAATCATAATATTAAAAGTATCCAAATATAACACTAAAAATAACCAAACTATACCTTTAGTGATTCAAACATAATATGTTATAACTAAACAACATTAAACATGATCATTATTAAATTTAAGTTGTATAATATGATTATTTACATGGGATGGCTTAATTAAATTGATATTATATATGTTTAAGTAAAACCAAATCTTTGCCCTTTTTCTTTGAAAAAAAAAAAAAAAACTCCCCATCCTTTTCCTTTTCTTTTATCTTTCATACTTCATTTGAATAAAAAATAGATTTGAAGATCAATA
>Ga0209489_107198_pt1 | contig 16879 bp, 6 predicted proteins | sample SiratrowhiteBW_FD_187527 | JGI IMG/M metagenome (GOLD analysis project Ga0209489, IMG submission 187527) | Root nodule microbial communities of legume samples collected from California, USA - Siratro white BW (SPAdes) (version 2) | ecosystem: Host-associated > Plants > Roots > Nodule | place: USA... | reverse complement strand
ATATATATATATGCATGGTTTCTATTTGTTTACAAAGTGTTAATGTTGGACAAGTTATCTTAAATGAGAGATTTACATTTCTATAGGTTTGGTGACTAACTAATCAATCATATTGAGGTTTTCGAATGAAAATGTGGAATAAGAGCAAAAATTGCAATACGCACGAAAAATGGTTAATACACTAATATAGACTTGAGTTATTGTTTCTATTCTGAATTAGTAGGTTGATCATCAAACTTTTTAACTGCGCTTGCATTTGAGTCAGAAGCCTCACATGCTTCAGATGTCTCAGAATCACCATCTACGTGTTAATCAGGATAGTTGAACAACACTTAGTGTTACAAACAAAGAAAAAAAAAATGTATACAATGAGCAACATAAACAAACAAATTTAGAAAAATAAAATGAAGTGAATATACCAAAGAGGGACTTCACGGATGACTTCTTTACTTTCGAAGATTTCTTCCTTAATTCAGCTGCGAAAAGGGAAACGAATTCAAATTTTATTTGCTTCATAAAAATAAGAAAAGACATTTAATGAAAATTATTGTTGTTTTACTTTACTATAAATTTGAAGTGAGATTAATACTTTAAAATTATTAAAACTTCTCTCACCCAAAAATAGCACTACTTAATCTCAAAAGTAGATAGATGAAAAAAAAAGGACAAATAATAATCTTCTAATGAACATGATCAACATTCAAAAGGAAATGAGCAAAAGGAGACGTACTCATCCCAGGAACTTGATAGTCGTTGACAATTTCAAAGTTTTTGTATGTGTATCCCACAAAGTTCAAGTCTTTTAGATGAAAGCATCTGTACCATCACATTAAATAAGTCAAATAATAATGAAAACGGGAAAATGTGTAAGATAAACTAACAAATCAAAAATTGTAACACATGAAGATCAGGAACTATACATGATGCAAGAAAACATAACTAACAACTCGCACTGTTGTGTGCCAACGATCCTCCTTTGGTTGTTGCATGAATTGAGACAAAACATGTAGGATAGTTCAAGCCGTATGAAACACAGATAAATCAATCGTCTAATCAAACGACGATACGACTCTAGGTCAGCAAGTAGTGTACTAGTGGACAAAGTCATACGATGATTTTGTTCCATAGGAACAAGAGCAGGTTTTGCACCCAACAAACCAACTTCAGAAATTATAACAAGTGCACATTTCTGTTGACACAAATAAAATCCGTTTGTTTCACGTGATTTCAACACCAATAAAATACTTTAAGAGATCCAAATATTTCATATAAAAACAAGCACTCAAAGAGGCTTTAAATTTCTAGATAATTACACTATCCTTCACTGCAACAATTAGATCATCAACATACACGAGCACACTGAGGTGAATGTTATCATTGTTCATGGAGAATAAAGAATAATCTGAATATGATTACCGAAACCCATATCCCTTCAATGCAGCCGAGAGTTTAGCAAACAAGCACCGAGAAAAAAAATCATTTTTCATATAATAATTTGTGGATAGTATTTTTACTAAAACCTTATGTTAAACCTTCAACACAAAAAATTGTATATTTCATAATTTTAATTATATATTTAAAACAGTTTAAAGGTAAGAAAACGCTTAGGAAAAATAAGAAAAATTATTCATAAAAATTATTTTAAATGAAATACAAATATAATTTTTATAATATCTATTAATAATTATTAAAATTATTATTTTTGATTATATATGTGGATTGGTTTTAAAATAACACTAAAAGCCATTATCCTAAAAGAATGAAAGAAATTTATAATTGATAAAATTATTTTTTTCTTAAATGATGATCAAATCATTAAATTTTTAATTCTTTAATTAAATTTTAGAATGGATAAATATAATTTAATTTATTATAATATTTTATTTATTTGTTCAATACTGTACTATACATGTATAAAATACAAACATTTGATAAACACTTATATCTTTATATTTTGCCATTTATGTTTTTATTACATCAATTACTTTAAGTTATTTTTAAATAGTGAATAAATAGTTTTTGGTCTTAATTATATGCTTAAATTTTATTATTTCTTGTATTATGTTTTTATTTTGAGACTAGAGATGTCAATGTCTTCAAAAACATTAATGGCTTATAAAAGACTTAAATATGATATGAAAAATCTTCCTAGCTTTGTTCTCCAAGTCACTAATATAAAATTTATACATCATTAATATAAATTTTATAAAAGACTTAATATTAATTGTACAATTTTAAATGCATCTATTTTTAATATATTTTATAGTTTGTAAATAAAATTTGGTAAAATTCTCGAAAAACAAAAACAGTCCTATAAAAGAAAACGGAGTGTTTTTCTTCTATAAGAATAATATGCTCAAAATTTCCATCATTTCTTATTCAATACTGGTCTCTACGGCATAATCTTCATTCTTGCTTAAGAATTTCAATTTCATTAGCACATCCTCTCTTATCAAATAAGTAGATCAATTTTGACAAATTCTTAGAATAAATTTTTATCAAACAACAATTCCTCATTCTTTCATTTTTCTTTATTTTTTTTAAGTTTTTTTCTTCTGTGCATGTTTTCAGTTTAAATTTCAATTCACAATTTTTCTTCATATGAGTATTGTCAGTCCTGTCTTTGAAGCTCAAAATATTAAATATAAAATTTTTTGTAGATTTCAAATTTAGTTATTTGATGCCTAAGCCTTTGAGGCAATTTGTTGGCTTGGATGTTGATAGTGATGATAAAGCTAATAACATTGGACCCATCTTCCAAAACTTAATGAGTGAGTCTTTATGATGGTTTTGCTTTCCTTCTTGGAATTTTTTGACTGAAGATGTGTTGTTATTTATTGTTCTATACTTTCTTGTTATTTAAAGTAACTCATAAAGTTCAGTTTGCTGTCTGACACTTTTTTTTTTAGCTTTATCCTTTCTATGCTAATTTTCTTTGTGGTTTTATTCTAGTGTTTTCTATTTGTAGAAAGACTGAGGGATAGTTCTATCACTACTTTTTATACTTGTGGAAAGATTGAGAAATGGAAAATGGAATGAAAAACAAAAAATAGGTACCTCAAACTGAATTGTGTAAAATAATATTAATATAACATCCTTATTTTATTTTATTACCTGTGTGTCCTTGATGCTTCCTTAGTTTAAACAATGATGAAAGTTTTACGTGGAACCTGGTTATAAACATTATTAGCGAAACCAGAAATATCAGTGAAACTCTAAGAGATGTTATTTCTGCCACAGAATAAGCTTATTGGTAGAAGTTTTATAAATATGTGTATGAAGAAACAGGAAGAGTTTTTTGTTGGTAGAAGTTTTATGAATACGAACGATATGAAGGAACAGGAAGAGTTTTTAAAACAAAGTGAAACATCCGTCAAAAAAAGTACATTGGAATTATGTGTCTATCAATATTAATTAGAATTTCATTAATCATTAATAGGGTGACTTTTTTTATTAGGATTTTTCAAATGATATTAGTTCAAAACAATAAAATCCCAATCTACTTTGTCCATTACATAATTCTAATTAATATCGTGTTAGATATTAATTAGAAATTCTTGAAGATATTGGTCTCATTTTGGTTTTAAAAACTCTTACATAATTCTAATTAATATAGTCTGAAAAAAGTTAGATATTAATTAGAAATTCTTGAAGATATTGGTCTCATTTTGTTTTAAAAACATTTTTGTTCGTTCATATCCATAAAACTCCTACCAACAAGCTTTGTGGCAGAAATAATATCCCTCATATTTTCACTGATATTTTTGGTTTCGCATGTAAGGTCTATAGTCAGGTTCCACGTAAAACTTTCATCAAGCAGAAAAACTAGTTATAGAATCATCCCTCAATATTTTACATAATTCAATTTCAGGGTCATGTTTTTTCTTTTTCATTCCATTTTTCTTTCTCAATCTTTCTTCAAACAGAAAATACTAGTTATAGAACAAAAAGAAAATTAGCATAGAGAAGCAAATTGAACTTTATGAGGCACTTTAAATAACAAGAAAGTATAACATAATAAATAACAACACATCCTCACTCAAAAAAATTCCAAGAATGAAAGAAAACCACCATGAAACTCTAAAAGACTCACTCATTAGGTTTTAGAAGATGGGTCCAATGTTATTAGTTTCATCATCAGTATCAGCGTCTGTGCCGACAAATTGCGCTTAGGCACCAAATAACTAAATTTAAAATCGAGAAAAGATTTCACATTTAATATTTTGAGCTTCAAGACAGGACTGACAATACCCAGATGAAGAAAAATTGTGATCAAAATTGAAATTTGAGCTTAAACAAAAAACATGCATAGAAAAGAAAATGATAATTTTTAATGAAAGATAAAGAAGAATGAAAGGATGAGGAATTGTAATACCAAATGTGGTAGAAATTTATTCTTAAGAATTTGTGACAGTTGATCCACTTACTTGATAAAAGAGAGTTTGGTAATGGAATTGAAATTCCTAAGCAAGAATGAAGATCTTGCAGCAGAGACGAGTGTTAAATAAGAAATGAGAGAAATTTTAAGCATGCTATGAAAGAAATAATTATATTAGGATTTTCAATTTATTCTGATTATGGCATATCAGAACATCATATTATATAAAACTAAGAAAAATCAAAACCTGAAATAAAAAAGAGCTTTGATTCTTCTTCTGTTAATTCTGTCATTCTTGATCAATGACCTCTCTACAAAGAATAAGAGAGAGAAGAGTGTGTACAAACTGCTCCAAGATCACAAAGAACTGTCTTCTTTATTCATAATGGCTCAACTCACTTATTATGAGCTGACCTAATAAATATTCACACAGTATAAATAATATTATTTTACGTAACCAAATAAATAATAACAATCAAATGAAAACCACATCCTCAGTCAAAAGAATTCCAAGAACGAAAGCAAAACTACCATGAAACTCTAAAAAACTCACTCATTAGGTTTTGGAAGATGAGTCAAATGTTATTAGCTTCATCATCAGTATCAGCGTCCCATGCTAACAAATTGCCTCATAGGGCTTAGGACCCAAATAACAAAATTTGAAATCCATGAAAGATTTCACATTTAATATTTTGAACTTCAAGACAGGACTTACAATACCGAGATGAAGAAAAATTGTGATCAGAATTGAAATTTGAACTTAAACTGAAAACACGCAGAGAAAAGAATGGTAATCTTTCAAGAAAGGTAAAGAAGAATGACAGGATGAGCAATTGTAATACCAAATGTGGTAGAAAATTTTCCTTAAGAATCTGTGACAGTTGATCCACTTACATGATAAAAGAGAGTTTGGTAAAGGAATTGAAATTTCTAAGCAAGAATGAAGATCTTATAGCGGACACGAGTGTTAAATAAGAAATTATGGAAATTTTGAGCATGCTATGAAATAAATAATCATATTAAAGTTTTTAATTTAGTCTGATTATGACATATGAGAATATCATATTATATAAAAATAAGAAGAGTTAAAACCTAAAATAAAGAAGAACTTTGATTCATCATCTGTTAGTTCTGTCATTCTTGATCAATGACCTCTCTACAAAGAATAAGAGAGAGAAGAGTGTGTACAAACTACTCCAAGGTCACAAAAAACTGTCTTCTTTATTCATAATGACTCAACCCACTTATTATGAGCTGACCTAATAAATATTCACACAGTTTAAATAATATTATTTTACGTAACCAAATATATAATAACAATCAAATGAATAATAACAATAATGGTTACATAATATTTTGGCAAATAAATTAATTTAGAGAAAATTAATTTAGAACCATATTGAAAATTAGATCACAGTATTGAAAATTAATTTAGAACAATTCAGAACATGTGACCACAATAAAATGCCAAAATATTACAACATTTATAGCCAAAAGATCCAAAATGAAATATGTAAACATCTTATCACGGCAGAAAATCTCATTGGAAGGAGTGATGATATCATACAATTATAAATATATAATTATGTCCCAGTCATCTGTCGAAGATGCTATATGAGGATATGAGATTAAAACAATCTCACCACAATAACAATTTGAGAATGGGTCCAAAATATCTAAACATTGTGTCATAACATCGCAAATCATAATAAATAAAATATGGCAATGCAAAAATAAAAATCATATGTCGCAATCATCCGCCCAAGATGCTACATGAGATTAAAATAATCTCATCACAATAACAATTTGAGACTGGGTCCAAAATGTGTCAAAATTATGCCATAATATCAATTGCGCAAATCATAATAAACATGACAATACAAAATAATTTTCGTCACAACAATAAATAATTAATGTCAATCATCTCAATAAATATGACAATACTCCCACAAAGAAAACTCCCACTAAACCAATACATCAAAAGACCTCATTATACCCCATAGGGGTTACGTGCTCAACAAAGACCTTAACAGTGAATCCCTTAGTTAAGGTATATGCAAATATAAACTCTGTGAAAATATGCTCAAGTATCGCGTAAGCACATTAACAACAAAAGCATATCAAGAGATGTGCAAACTTGAACATACATAAGAGTGTCAACAACAGAAACATAAGAAATTTGTGCAATTTCACAATTATTATAAGGACATTGGGATTTAGAAAACCTCTCACTCAATACTCATAATTAGTTTCATTGAGCTTGATTAAGTATTTGCATAGGCAAAGCTGGAATAGAATGTATCAACAATAGTAAATTAACTCACAGAGTTTGTTGAGCTTTCAATATCATATCCTTAAAGCTAATATGGAGAGAATACTGAAAATCTTAACAATATAATAAATCATTCATAAAAATAAACAAACCAAAGGGTAATTTTATTATTAATATAAATCTTAATGCAATAATAAGAATAATAATGTTCAACAATAGAATAATACACTTAACATATTTCGTCTAAGCAATTAGAGATTAAAATTATGTAAGAATCCAACAATATTCACAAAATTGATATTTTATCACAATCCAATGAGCTCTAGATCATCAAAATATCCAACAATATTTATAAAATTGGATATTTTATCACAATTTGTTCTGCAAAGGCTTCTCAATCATGAAATATCCAATAATATTTACAAAATACACTTACATTATAAATACTCATTAAATATATAATCAACCATCAACAATAGCATAAAGGAATTAGAGAACAATATTTTTTTTATTAAAAAAAACTAGGGAAACCAAAAGACATCAAACTTTTAAAGTCAAAATTTTAAAATGTCAAATTTTAAATAAAATAACATTCAATACAGGCACCCTTATGTGCTTTCAATATAATAAATAATTTCATTTTAATTAAATATTTATTATTTCTAAAAAGTAAAACAGTAAATCACAGTTCATTATTATAAACAAAACAACAAAAAATAAAAATAACTACCTAGCACTGTGATATACCCATATACATTTTCACGCAAAATCCTTCCACAATTGAAGGAAGAAAAATATAGAAATTTTGAACATGACTGGTTAGTTTAGAAAACTATTTAAAACTGGACGTATAATAGTATAGAGAAAATAATTAAAGTGTTGAACGATAGGCAAATTTCAGGTTACGCCAAATGCAAGTCCAGTATAAGATATATGAGGATAAAATACTAATCCAAGTACATAAAGTTCTTTTGAGAAATGATTTGAAAATCATTAGTGACCTAGTTAAACACTATTTCAACATAATTCAACATTAAGTCTAATAATGACACTATAGTAAAAAAAAAATATATTATTAGGAGACTTACTGCCATTGATAGTAAATATCAAAACCGAAATTTAGAACCATAGCCGAACATGCTGAGGGAACACTAACAACGATCCAATAGACACTAACCCTACAAGAGTCCCAATAACAATATGCTCATAGATTACACAATTAATAAGTATATTCCACTGTCAAAAAGTTACAATCTTAATGATTATCCACCTAGACCAACAAAATTCCATAATAGCAGTAACCTTCACAGACTAGTATAAACCAACAAACTACCATTGAACCACATAAACTCTTGACCTCATTGCTTTATAAACCAAAGGGCCTGTGCTAAATTACCAAATTGTGGACAAAGAATCCTCTAGATTCAGGAAAATATTGATTTTGGCCAAAGAAACCTTTTTATATGATATAATAAAAGGCATCAAATTGAACCATCTAATTATGATGCAGTCAAACGCACGCAGAGTATGACAAACTTTAATCCAATAGAAGAATAGTGTCTTGTTTGGCCCACTGACATTCGATATTGCTAGTACAACAATTAACTTGTTGTAAATTGCGGGGCAACTACATGTATCAATGAACGTTATCATAGACAAAATTTTCAAATAAAACATTTCTAGTAAGCAGGGCAGATAAAGATAACTTGACAGCATTACATATACAAAATAACAGGCTTTCGATACAATATTTTTCATATAACATCAGCTACCATGTCAAAGCTTCTATTTTCCACAGTAATTTGAATTGAGCATCTTTACCAGTTTAGTACAATCCATAAGCTAATGAACCAAGAAAATTAGAGAATTCACTAACACTTTCTTAAAAGACGATTTCATTTAACTTACATAAGAGAAAAAACGAAAAATTGGTATCAAATCAAGACTCCACCATACCATAATTAAATCTAAAACTAAAAGACGCATTACCATCCACAATTTTAATTAGGTCATGACCCATTCACATTCCTTTATGTGTAATAACGCTCAAACACCACCAGAAAAGAGTAATCTCACTCATAATTAGGGCTCCTTAAAAACACAAATCAATTGAACACCTCTTTCCACCACATCATGATTTTCCTTCTCTTTTTCCAATAAAAAGAAAAAATAATAAGTTGAAAGTTTTAAAAAATATATTAAAAACAAATTCTGAAGATATTGCCAAATTACGATTTATTATTGTCAATTTTGAATAATAAATTAAAGGATTAAGAAGAAATCCCAGTTTGCCACCTTTTGTTTTGAGTACGAGGCAACATTATTAAATTTAAAAACAAAAGGTCACCGCAGACGACCTAAAAAATTAGGCAAATTTTATTTTCTTTCCGAATTCAAACCCTAAATTACAGGTGGGCTGGGCAAAATCAGCAAACTGAGACCAAGCTTAGCGAGAACCGTTTCCCTACCAAACTGAATCCCGCTTCAATTTTTTTAACCTCAAATACAATCTAATTCTCGAAAGCATGATCCACAAGCACCTGATACACAAAATAAAAAAACAAGATTCGGAATCGAAGATGAAGAATCATTCTAATTATGTCCTCCAAATCTTTTAAAATTCTGTTCGCTTCTCCTCCTCTTCACATGGAGGCTTTTGACAGCGACGATGCCCAAGAACCCTGTCACCGCCGCAACCGTGCTCATCGAAACCACACTCACCATCAAACTAGAAAAGCGAGAGAAAGAAAGAAATGAGTGTATGTGTACGAGAAGATGAATTTTAGGATTCATAATGGTTTATTTAAAGAGGGTGAAATAACAAATTAGAATTATTGGTTCGTGAATTTACACAGTACAAATGTAATAAAAAAAAGTTTCTTGAACAATATACCAAAATTAAAAAACTGAGTTTTTCCATAAACTCTATCCTTCAAAAAAAGCTAGGTATAAAAAAAAAAGATTTAGATAAGATACTTTCCATCAAAATTTGCCAAATCATTTTACCTTCAGGTTATTATTTAACAACAAAAATCTCATAATCATAATCAAAATTAACGTGATTCTGATTCCAATTAAAACAAATAATTGTATTAAAATTTTCAAGTTAGTATAATGACATACAAAAATACCATACTATATAAAAATAAAAAGAATCAAAACAAATAAAAAAGAGTTTTGATTTATTTAGTTATGTTATTTTTATCTAGTTCTGTCCTTTTTATCAATGATCTCACTACAAAAAATAAGAGAGAAAAAATGTATACAAACTGCTTTAAGGTCATAAAAGTATATATAGACTGCTTTAAGATCACAAAAACTATTTTCTTTATTTTTTTAAAAGGATATAATAAAAATTGACCCAATAAATATTCATACAATATAAATAATATTATTTTATGTAATCAAATAAATAATAATAATCAAATAAATAATAATAATGATTATATAATATCATAATATTTTGATAAATAAGTTTATATAGAGAAATTACTAATTTATATATATTTACAAAATAATTAATCTAACATGCTATTTTTATAGAAAAGAACCACTTTATTTTCTTTTATATGACTAATTTATATTTTTTTGAACATTTCATGACACTTTTTATACAAACTATACTATATATTGAAAATAGACTCAGAGTTGTGTGCGTCCTTTATAAAATTTATATTAATAATGTATAAAATTTATATTAATGACATATAGAGAATAAAGTTAAAAAGGTTTTTCATATATAAGCTTATTAATGTTTTTGAAGACATTCACATTTCTAGTCTCAACACAGAACATTAGTTTTTGAAAAAAATAAATGCATAATGTAAATATTATGTTTATTAATACTTTATGATTAATAACTTCAGTTTTTTTTTCTAATAAGTTCTTATTCTTAGCCAACTTTTATGACAAAAGTTGATAATTAATGGACACAGATGCATACATGAATATGATATAGGCATATTCTATATATATATATATATATATATATATGCGCTTGTTTATGTATATACATATGATTATACGTTTATTACAATTTATTAATCATATTTCATAATTTAAAATATCAAGATAAATAGTTTACAAAATCTCTATTTACAAATTTTCTTCCATCTACATAATAAATTTACCTTTCAAAATAATGACAATTTCTATTTTATTTAAAAAGTTTACAAATTTTATATTTATTCATTTCTTTACATCTATATAATCAAAACACCTCTAAAAATATTTTTCTTTCAAAAACATTTCTTCTTCCAAATATTTCTTCTTTTAACGGATAAGTTTAATATATTAATAAGTTTAATATATTAATTTGAGAAAAGATTTCGTGAATATTCATTTAACTATTTCTGATTATATATGATACACAGAAATTATGATTATGTTGGAAAAACATGTGTTATGTTTTCTCATCAATGTGTTATGTTTAGAGTAGTAGACCAACTAGTCATTTAACATGTTTGCTTATTATTTTAAATTTATCTATTAAAAAGGGTTTAATCAACTTTGATTGTTTTATTTAGATTAGATGATAAAGTGAGTTGAGCTTGTGAGTTTGTGACTTGAGATTAGATGATGTCAATGATAGACAATTCATCTTCTGATAGAAGATAGAAATAATGAGTAAATATTTTAGAAAGCAATTCTGAAAGTTTGCTGAAAAAAAAAAAAATACTTAGTTTGTGGTTTTTTACTGGACTTTATCTTTTTCTTTTAAAAAGTTGAACACATTCTCTTTAAAGCTTTTGTCTTTATATCTTCCACTTTAGTGAATATTTTAAATAAATTTACAACAAAATCAATATATATCAAAAGCAATTAATGAATACAACAATTCTGTTATATCATTGTCTTGGTTTAAATTATAATTTCTGGAAAACAAAACACATGTTAATACTTTTAGTATTTAAATTAGCATAAAAATTTCGACTGCATATTTTTTTTAATAAAAGTATCACAATTATTTAGATTTAATTTAATAAAATATTTTATTAAAATTCTAAATACTTTTATTAGAGATTAAAAATTATTGTATATAGTTTATATTTTAATTATATATTTAAAATAAATAGTGTAAAGAGAATGTTTACAAAAAAAAAGTAATCATAAAAATTATTTTTAAATGGAATATAAATATTATATTTATAATATTTGTTATCACTTATCAAAATTATTTTTTTTATTTAAATTAATTAATGTCACATATTAATTAATTTATAACTTTTGAATGTATGAAAAAAATCACTCTTTTTAAGACCGCACTATCTTCCAATTTTTTCTATCCAAAAGGAGTTAATGTTGTATAAAGTATACATTATTTAACTTGTTAGATTCCAAACATATAGTATCTTTCCAATTTTTATGTCTATATCATTAATATAAAATTTTCAAAATATTAACTGAACAACCTAAATGTATCTTCTTTTAATATATTGTGAAGTTTGTAATAAATTTATAAATTCATTTAATATTATTTTAATAACTGAAAATTATTTCATCAATAAATGTTTACAACATTTGTTATAAATTATTACATTTATATTTTCTTTATAATCAATAAAATTAATATCTTATTTATATTAATTAATTAATAACTTTTGAATATATGAAAAAATCACTGTTTTCAAATTATATAAAAAAATTTTAATGTAGAAAAAAATGTTATTTAATCTGTGGTGATACAAATTATTATGTTTAAAATATTTTGTTGTTATAATAGTTTTAGTTGAAATAAATTTTTATAACTTTTTTTTACAATATGCAATACACATAATAGGATATTTTTTTATTAAAAATTAGTGTGAAGATTACGTCTAACTTATTAAATGGATACGACTTTTTTTATTAAAAATAATTACATAATTAAAATTATAACAATTTTACTAAATTCTTTTTAAATAAAACTGTGGACGAATATTATATTATACATATAAATAAAAGAAAAATATATTTATTTAATTGATAAACAATTGATTTAAAATTACATCATACCCAATTTATATACTTTTTATTATAATTTGTTAATTTATTTCTTTTTACTTATATAATTTATTAAATGTTATTTTATGAATATTTGTAAAATAAAATAAATTAACATGAGTAAATTTGATTAAATTATAAAGTGAAATTTAAAATAACTTATTAAAAAATATTACCATACATCCTTATTTTTTTTTTATTATATATGTGGATTGGTTTTAAAATAACACTACATAACCATTATCCTAAAAGAATGAAGATAAATTTCTTTTTTCTTAAATGATGATCAAATCATTAAATTTTTAATTCTTTAATTAAATTTTAGAATGGATAAATATAATTTATTATAATATTTTATTTATTTGTTCAATATGTACTATACATGTATTAAATACAAACATTTGATTAACATTTATATTTTTATATTTTTCTATTTAAGTTTTTATTACATCAATTAGTTTAAGTTATTTTTAAATAGTGAATAAAATAGTTTTTTGTCTTAATTATATGTTTAAATTTTATTATTTCTTGTATTATGTTTTTATTTTATCCTGTTTTGAGACTAGAGAGGTGAATGTCTTCAAAAACATTAATGAACTTATAAAGGACTTAATATGGTATAAAAAATCTTCCTAACTTTGTTCTCTACATCATTAATATAAATTTTATACATCATTAATATAAATGTTAGACAAGACTTAATATTAACTGCACAACTTTAAATGCGTATATTTATAATGTATTTTATTGTTTGTAAAAAAAGTGCTGGGAAATGTTTGAAAAAACCCAAAACTAATCCTAAAAAAACAGCGTTGGTTTTCATAGTATATTCAAAATTTCCATCTTCTTATTCAACACTGGTTTGCAAGATTCTTATTCTTCCTAGCTTAGGAATTTGAAACTCTATGTTTTCAATTAAGTGGATCAATTATTATAAATTCTTAAAATAAATTTTTACCATATTTTGCATTACAATTTTTCATTCTTTATATTTCTTTAAAAGTTATCTTTTTGCGTGTATATTTTCAATTTAAGCATAAATTTAATTCTAATCACAATTTTTCTTTATATGGTATTGTCAGTCGTATCTTTAACTTCAAAATATTAATTGTGGAATCTTTGATGGATTTCAAATTTAATAATTTGATGTCTAAGCTTTTTGAGGTAATTTGTCAACATAGAAACTGACACTGATGATGAAGCTATCTTCCAAAATCTAATAAATGAGTATTTTTTTTTCGCTTTATGTTTAGTTTGCTTTATGCGGTTTTTCTTTTTCGTTTTATGTTCTCTGTGCTAATTTTCTTTTGGTTTTATAACTAGTATTTTCTATTTGAGGAAAGATTGAAAAAGGAAAATGGAATGAAAAATAATATGAACTTGAAATTAAAATACTAGTTCTTTTTTTTTTCATTTCATTTTCTATTTCTCAATCTTTCCACAAGTATAAAAATTAGTGATAGAACCATCCTTCCAGTCTTTTCACAAACAGAAAACACTAGTTATAGAATAAAAAAGAAAATTAGCATAAAGAAGATCAAGCGAAAAAGAAAAACATCAGAAAGTAAACCAAACATAAAGCAAAAAAGAAAAGACTCACTTATTAGATTTTGGAAGATAGTTTCATCATGAGTGTCAGTGTTGACAAATTGCCTAAAAGAGCTTAGACACCAAATCACTAAATTTGTAATCCACCAAAGATTACACATTTAATATTTTGAGGTTGAAGACACATTGACCATACCGGATAAAGAAAAATTGTGATTAGAATTAAAGTTTAAGCTTAAATTGAAAATATACACCGAAAAAGATAACTTTTAAAGAAATATAAAGAAGAATGAAAAATTGTAATGCAAAATGTGGTAAAAATTTATTTTAAGAATTTGTAATAATTGCTCCACTTACTTGATGATGACAGAGAGTTTCAAATTCCTAACCAAGAATGAAAATCTTGCACACCAGTGTTGAATAAGAAAATGGAAATTTTGAATATGCTATGAAAACCACATCCTCAGTCAAAAAAATTCCAAGAAGGAAAACAAAACTACCATGAAACTCTAAAAGACTCACTCATTAGGTTTTGGAAGATGAGTCAAATGTTATTAGCTTCATCATCAGTATCAGCGTCCCATGCTAACAAATTGCCTCATAGGGCTTAGGACCCAAATAACAAAATTTGAAATCCATGAAAGATTTCACATTTAATATTTTGAACTTCAAGACAGGACTTACAATACCGAGATGAAGAAAAATTGTGATTAGAATTGAAATTTGAACTTAAACTGAAAACACGCAGAGAAAAGAATGGTAATCTTTCAAGAAAGATAAAGAAGAATGAAAGGATGAGCAATTGTAATACCAAATGTGGTAGAAATTTTTCCTTAAGAATCTGTGACAGTTGATCCACTTACATGATAAAAGAGAGTTTAGTAAAGGAATTGAAATTTCTAAGCAAGAATGAAGATCTTACAACAGACACGAGTGTTGAATAAGAAATTATGGAAATTTTGAGCATGCTATGAAATAAATAATCATATTAAAGTTTTTAATTTAGTCTGATTATGACATATGAGAATATCATATTATATAAAAATAAGAAGAATCAAAACCTAAAATAAAGAAGAACTTTGATTCATCATCTGTTAGTTCTATCATTCTTGATCAATGACCTCTCTGCAAAGAATAAGAGAAAGAAGAGTGTGTACAAACTGCTCCAAGGTCACAAGAACTGTCTTCTTTATTCTTTAAAAGGATAGAATAAAAACTTACTCTGGGCAGTTATAGGGACTCTTCTATATATTATTAATTAATAATGGGCTCAACCCACCTATTATCAGCTAACCCAATAAATATTCACACAATATAAACAATATTATTTTATGTACCCAAATAAATAATAACAATCAAATAAATAATAAAGATAATGGTTACATAATATTTTGGCAAATAAGTTAATCTAGAGAAATTACTAATTTATGTATGTCCACAAAATAATTAATCCAACAATCTCCCACTTGGACAACATAAATTAGATCACAATATTGAAAATTAATTTAGAACAATTCACAACATGTGACCACAATAAAATGCCAAAATATTATAACATTTATAACCAAAAGATCCAAAATGAAATATGTAAGCATCTTATCACTGCAGAAAATCAAAATCACACTGAAAGGAATGATGATATCATACAATTATAAATATATAATTATGTTCCAATCATCGGCCCAATATGCTATATGAGTTATATGAGATTAAAACAATCTCACTATAATAATAATTTAAGACTAGGTCCAAAATATACAATACACATAATAAGATATCTTTTTTATTAAAAATTAGGGTCAGAATTACGTCTAACTTATTAAATGGATACGACTTTTTTTATTAAAAATAATTACATAATTAAAATTATAACAATTTTACTAAATTATTTTTTAAATAAAACTTGTGGACGGAAATTATATTATACATATAAATAAAAGAAAATTATATTTATTTAATTGATAAACAATTAATTTAAAATCACATCATATCCAATTTATATACTTTTTATTATAATTTGTTAATTTAATTTTTTTACTTATATAATTTTGTTAAATGTTATTTTATGAATTTATGTAAAATAAAATAAATTAGAATAAGTAAATTTGATTAAATTATAAAGTGAAATTTAAAATAACTTATTAAAAAATATTACCATACATCCTTATTTTGATAAAATCAAGTAAGAATGTTTAAAGAAAATAAGATGAAATGTTTTTTAATCATATATATATAGATATAATGTTTGTAATACTTGTTAGCATTTATCAAAATTAGTTTGAAATTATAATCATATATATCAATATTTTATTTATAATATTTTATTTATAATATTTTATTTATAATATTTATTAATGACTTTGAGCATATGAAAAAAAAATCATTTTTCATATAATAATTTGTGGATAGTATTTTTACTAAAACCTTATGTTAAACCTTTGGCAAAAAAAAAATTGTATATTTCATAATTTTAATTATATATTTAAAAAAACAGTTTAAAGTTAAGAAGATGTTTAGGAAAAATAAGAAAAAATATTCATAAAAATTATTTTAAATGAAATACAAATATAATTTTTATAAAATCTATTAATAATTATTAAAATTATTTTTTTGATTATATATGTGGATTGGTTTTAAAATAACACTACAAAACCATTATCCTAAAAGAATGAAAGAAATTTATAATTTATAAAATTATT
>Ga0209489_107193_pt1 | contig 16894 bp, 9 predicted proteins | sample SiratrowhiteBW_FD_187527 | JGI IMG/M metagenome (GOLD analysis project Ga0209489, IMG submission 187527) | Root nodule microbial communities of legume samples collected from California, USA - Siratro white BW (SPAdes) (version 2) | ecosystem: Host-associated > Plants > Roots > Nodule | place: USA... | reverse complement strand
CTCAACCAATTTCTTCTTCTCCTTTTCATTCTCTTTCACTTCATTGCCCTTAGCTTCTTCTATTTTTTTTATTCTTTTAAAAATTAATTTTTATGTTTTTTTTTAATTCTAAAACCTTTTTTTTTTCTTTTTTCAGAAACGTTAGTAATTAGTAACCAAAAAAATTGTTTCTTTCTTTCTCTTTTTATACTTTAGATTTATTTCCTTTAGTTTTTTCTTTTTTTTTAAAAAAAAATTCTCTTTTTGTATTCAACTTTTTTATTAATTAAAGCCTTGTATATTTTTATTTTTTTATTATATATTCAAATGTTTTTTTTATTGTTTCTCTTTGTTTTTTAATTGTTATTATTATTTCTATTATTTGTTTCTTAATCCTGCACACATTTTTTTATTATTATATTTGTTATTTTTATTTTTTTATTTCAAAAGCCTAAATTAAACAAACATTTTTTCTTTTCTTATTATTATTATTATTTATTCTATTAACTATATTAAAACCCATTTTTTTATTTAAATTTTTTTATTATTATTATTTTTTTATTTTAAATTTTTCTTTGATTGGAACCCATTTTTAATTTTATTTGCTCAGACAAAATTTGGTGTTGACAGTTGTCCATCTTTACTTCAATTTTACTAGGTAATTTGAAAATAGAATTTTCACATTATTAGGGTAAAAGGTAAGTATTTCGTTTGGGACTTCTTCTTTTTCTTTTTTAAGAGATTGAGACCTCAATAGGTCACACACCGAAATAGGTTGAGACCTTGCATAACAGCGGGTCACGCACCAAAATAGATAGAGACCTTTTGTAACAGCTGGTCACGTACTTAAATATTTGTTTGTTTTCATTTTTCATTTTTCATTTTTTTAAGAGGGTGAAGGTCATGTACGAAAATAGGTCGAGACCTTGTGTAACAGCGGGTCATGTACGAAAATAGGTCGAGACCTTGTATGGGAATCAATCACATACCTAAATATGTCCAGATCTCGCATAGCAATGGGTCATGAATAAAAATAGGCCTAGAGCTCGCGTAGCAGCGGGTCACGTACCTTAATATTTGTTCGTTTTCGTTTTTTGTTTTTGAATTTCTTGTTTTTTGAATTTTGATTTTGTATTTTTGATTTTTTGATTTTTTTTGTATTCTTTTTTGAATTTTGGAATTTTGGAATTTCTTTTTGTATTTTTATTTGAATTTTGAATCTTATTTGAATTTTTGTATTTTTATTTTGAATTTTGAATTTTATTCAAATTTTGTATTTTTATTTTGATTGCATGAGACTTTAATTATTAATTTTTTAAAAATGTTTCCTGTTTTTTTTTTAAATGACAATGCATGAATTCACAAAAATTTAGTTTCCAAAACTCTTTGTATGTACGAATGGGATTGTATTAATAAATGCAAAAAATTATCATTATTTTTTTCAAAAGTTTTTTTTTTCAATTGTGAATGTAAATACCAAGGGTATACGGATATGTTAAAAATGTTTTTATCAACATTTTTTATATTTTTAAAAGATTTTTTTTTTAATTTCCAGAGTAGCTACAAATTTTTTTCTTTTTTTTTTCAAATTCTTCTTAATGATAAAATATGTAAAAATATTACATTTTCAAAATGAGAATGTAAACTTTTGTCCAAAATTTTTGAAATGGAAAAAAAATGTACAAAGATGTTCTTTTTTTTTTTAATTTTTTTTTTCAAATTCTTCCTAATGAGAAAATATGTAGAAATATGTTTTTAATGTTTTTTTTCGAACGAGAATATATGTTTTTTCATAAAAAAATTCCTTCAAATGAGAATATATGTACAAATGTAAGAAACTATTTTTTTCAAAATTTTTCGACGAGAAAATATGTATATATATATATATTTTTTTACAAAACGAAAATGAACTTTTTTCAAAATTTTTGAAATGGGAAAAATATGTACAAAGATATTTTTTTCATTTTTTTTTGGAAAATGAAGGATATTGCGAATTTCAAGCTAGTAGTGTCAACATGAAGGTAATTATGAACTTTTCATTGGAAACTCGGCTTTGATGCATGCTTGAACCCATAGGTGAATGACAAATGTAGGAAGGAGAATATGAGACATTTGGAGGAATCTGGGATTGCTCGGCCTCAAGTAGGTTATCAATTGCATACTCTTTCCAAAAGAGAAACGCTTCACGCGAGGTAAGAGTGCCCCGGTTTTGGTCTTTTGGGTAGATTGGATGCAAATGGAATGATGCCACTTTATATCGATGTTTCTCGCGTGCTCTTTTGAGAGTTTAATAAGTACATAGTACACGTGCGAGAAAAATTGTCCCAGTTTTAGTGTGCCGAGATGGATTGGATGCTAATGTGAAGGGTTTACTTGAGAAGCATTGTGAGCAACTATTTTCGATGAAAGTGGGGTCAGTGTGTAAAATATGTTTCTGAAGAGGGGAACAATTTATAAGAAGAAACTCATACAAACTACTCCAATTTGAATGTTCAAGGGTGATAATGAGGTAGGGGTTAAAGGTAGCTTTGTAGGGTAAAAACGGGATGGTAGGGTATGGATGAAAAATGATTGCCCCAATTTTGTTTTCTTCTCTGTTTCTTTACTCTTAGTTGGCTTGTTGATTGGTAACTCCTTTCTAATGGAGACACTCTAATATTCTTCTCTTTCTTTTATTTACTTTTTCTTTTTTGTTTTATTTATTTTTGAATCGTATTAGCAGTCACATTCATTTGTTACAAAGTTAAGCTTTATGAAAATCAGAGCAATCATTCTCCAATCAATGTAGACTTTATTAGGCTTGTAACGTGGTCAGGGGTTAAAGGGTTGTGAAGAAAAGAATATAAAGGGTCAAAATATTTATGGGTTTATTATTATTATTTTGATAAAGAAACGTGACCATATATCATCTTAAATCATGATTGCTCGATTTTTAGAGAGATTAAATATGGAACAAAATTCAATGACTACCAACACGAATAATTTTTTTCACGTTTTATCTTTTGCTTGGATTGCCCTTGCGGGTTTTCAATCTAACAGACTTTTATTATTTTCTTTTAAATACCCCTGAAGAACGGAGATCAGAAATTAGTTATTCAATCAACCAAGAGTAACCTGACATTCATGCGCTAGTGTGATATTCCTGTTTTTCTATTTCGGGCGATAATGACAGCAATTGAGGCAACTCCTTTCATTTTAGGGATAAGGGATGAGGAAAGGCTAAGTAACATGCATGCAAATGCCCCTTTGGAAAAGTTAATTTTTTTCTTTCATTAAACATTTTGCTTCTGGAGCATCCCTATTTTATTGTTATGAATTTAACGATCCATGGACAAATGATTTATCACACGACATTTTATTAAAAACTATATTTTAGACTTCACCAAAATAAATAATTTCAAAATAATACAGCAGTACAAAAGAAATGCATCCCTATTTTTACACAAAACTCAGTATCATTACGGAATCATATTAAGCATAGAACTTGTTAAATGTGTCAGAATTGGCCAGCAAAGGTAACTCTTCCCCATGCATCCTTGTGAGGATCAGCGCTCCTCCTGAGAATGTTGTCTTTATCACATAAGGGCCTTCATAATTTTGGATCCACTTTCGTTTGCTATCCTTTTATATTGATATGATCTTCTTGACTACTGAGCCTGCTCCCCGTCTTTATTTGGTACTGAAACAACATTTGCCACCCATTGGGGATATTTTGCTACTGCTAAGAAATCTGTGTTGAACTGTTTTTCTACCCCCTTTTTTATCTTAAGTGCCATATGAGGTTTCATTCTTCTTAACTTCTATTTAACTGAAGGACAATCCGGCTTAAGAGGTAACTTACGTTGCACTATGTCGGGATCCAAGTTAGGCATATCTTGGTAGGACCAGGCAAAGACATCCTTGAATTCCTTCAAGAGAGTATACAACCGCTCTTGTGTTCCCTTTATCATGTTGGTGCTGATTTTGACCCGTTTTTCTTCTCCTTCTCCTAAATTAATTGTCTTGACATTTTCTTGATGTGGCTTTATTTATCCGATTTCTTGTTCCACTAATCTCAACAATTCTGGAAGGGTTTCACACTCTTCTTCGTTACCATTTTCCGATTCGTCAATAGGGAGCGTGAAATTAAGGTGTGCAGTATTTGTATTAAAATTGTCATGTATGCATTATTCAATTTTATGAAAAAATAAATAGACAAGAAGAGAAAATATAAAAACACAAATTTATTGAAAAATGTGCTCATATTATTGATTAGTTTATTAAAAATGTGAAGTTTCAAAACAAAATAAAAGTTTTAAGATTCAACGCTCCTTCCTCAGGAACTTCTTCAATTGTTGCTACCTAACCAATATTAATCCATCCTGCACTTTGAAATGTCTGCCTTATATCACATAAGGTAACTCCTCTCTTTCTTCTACTACCCTTTTCTTGTCTGCACATGTGGGTATGTACCCTAGGCCATATTTCCCTTTATTCTAAGCCAATTTTAGTGGGAATGCCAATCGTTGACCGTCTTTCCCATCCCACTATCATACTTGTAACCTTCTTTAAACATGGTTCTAGCTGTCATTAGTGAGGTATTCGACAAGTTGGGTATTGATCTAGGCAGATCAATGTATGGAGTGTTCACAACCTCTAAGGCTTGGAAAAAAGTTTCTAGAGCCTCTTCAGTGGTTTCAATGTAGGGAGTAGGCAATGGTCCACTCATTAGCAAATCCTCCTCTCTGGAGACTATAATTAACTTGTCGTGAAATACAAACTTAAGCTTCTGGTGTAAGGTAGAGTGTACCACGCTGGCAGTATGTATCCAAGGTCGCCCAACTAGACAGTTGTAGGTTGGTAATGTATCCATTACCTGGAAAACTATTTGAAAGGTACATAGCCTCACTTGTATAGGCAGCTCAATTTCACTAGTGACCACTCTTCTACTTCTATCAGAGGCTCATACATTTATACAACTAGGGCATAAGTGAGCTTCATCCCAAGGAAGCTTGTCCAACATGGTTTTGGGCATTACGTTCAGGGACGAGTCATTCTCAATGAGTACTCTTGCTAGGATGTGATCCATGCACATAATAGATATATGCAGTGCCTTGTTGTGACCCCTTCCTTCTGAAGGTATCTCATTCTCAGTGAAAGTAAGGTAATCATTGGTTGTGAGGTGGCTAATAATTTGTCACGACGTCCCAAATTAATTAACAATATAATAGATTTAGAGTACTATATAATTACGTAAGGATTTAATTTTTCCTTTATTAAAAAATTAGCAGAAGGTGATATATGTATAAGATATGACTTGTGAAGAAAATGTTTAATTATTAAGAATTTCTGATTAGTTATACGTAAAATTTTCGAGCAAACATAAGTAAAGGAGTTAATATGAAAACATATATTTATAAAAAAAAGGTAATTGGTAGAAGTTACCAAATAGCCGTGAATTAAGAAAAACAGAAACGAAAAGAATAATAACATAATGTTTACGTTCATGATATTTTTCATTCTAAAAGTTGTTTTAAGAAACTTAAGATTAGGCTTAATAAGAAGTGTATGATTTAAAATTTACATAATTTAGTTTAATTGTTTGCGTAAAAATAACAATCAATGAACATTCATCACTATAATAATTTCAATTAGAGAAAATTAACTCATTTATATTTTCAGAAGTAACGACAAAATTCTTATTACATTAAGTTGATTTTTTATAGCATATTTATTTTACACTAAAATCACTACATTAAACAGTATATATACACCCTTCTATACAATATATATATATATATATATATATATATTACAAAAGGTTATATATATTACACAAAATTACTCATAATATTATACAATTTTCTTAATATTATTCCTCTTATATTGCTGGCGGGACCAGGATACCCAAGAGTTGTATTCACGACTGGTGGCATGAACAAGGTCACTACACGGGACCGCCCAATACCAAGGAAATGTCCTCATAATGATTCAAGGAAAAGATAGAGTGTGCCATTCCCCAAAAAGAAACAAAATTGTCCACAACGTGTACTCCACTGTTCCCATGAAAATATGTTGTGATGTTTGCGATAAAAGAATTCAGAAAATTTAGGACATGCATCGACTTTAAATCTTAAGATTTAATTTGATTCATATTGAATAAAAAAAGAAGAAAGAGGGATATGTGAGATATATGTACGTTTTGAAAATTATTATAATCAAAGCAATAAAATGATAATTAAAGAGTATTCAATTAACAAAAAATAATAATTATTTACATTGTACTATGACTAATTCAATTATGGTATTGCCATAACCATATTTATCAATAATATACACGTAATATGAATAACACAATAATAATGTTGGAATCACAAGAATAAAATAGGATTCACAATTGTAGTAACTAGTCATGATAAATGAGTAATCACACCACAACCTTATTCTCCAACCAACAATCTTCTACTCATTTAAATCTCCAAGGAATTAAATCATCCAGTCGCAAATATTCCAACAACACAACATGATCATGTATGGACTAATTAATGACCATTACCATAAACATACAAAAATATTATAGCTTGAAATTTATGAGAGGAAGAATTCTAAAAGGAATTGCAAAATAAAGAATGTGTAGTATTCAAAATAATTATAAAAATCACAATTCAAAATAATAATTGTGATTAAAAGAATAAATATATGAAAGAGTTAAGAAGTTTTGAAGCTTAGTGATACCTCACCGAAAACAGTGAAAATAAATTATTATTTTTTTATTATTATTACTATTATAATTATTACTATTATTATTATTATTATTGTTGTTATTATCATTATTGTTATTATTATTATTATTATTGTTATTTTATAATAATAATTATTATTATTATTATTATTGTTGTTATTGTTGTTATTATTATTATTACTGTTATTGTTATTATTACTGTTATTGTTATTATTATTATTTATGAATGTATCAATGACCGAATTTTTGATCGAACCTGTGACCAAATTAGTGACAGAATTTGTGATCGAATTAGTGACCAAAATCTGTGACCGAATGTGTGACCAAATCAGTGATTAAAATCAGTAATTGAATTTGTGACCGAAACAGTGACCAAATTTTTCAGTCATTGATTCGATTAGTGAGTGACTGAATTTTTTGGACACTGATTCAGTCATCGTCGGTCACTAATTTCAATCACTATTCAACAGTTTTTTAGTAGTGTGGAAGAAGGTGCCTCCTCATTTTGGACTGTTGAATTTTCCTGAGCATTCTTTAAAGCAGCCAAAGCGTCAAGAATTTGACTCACTTGATCTTTTAAGGCCAATGTCAGTTCTCATAGCCTCTTGTGTTGCACCCCAATCATCCATTCTTCTGCGATTTGCACGAGTTTTGTACGGGTGTTGTAAAAATTTTGTCGTTATTTCGTTTTCTTTTAGTTACAATTTGAGAAAATGTTGTGGAAATTTCTTTGAAAAATTTTAATTACATGAGTAAAGGAACATGTTTTCATCACTTTTTTTTATACTTTTTTTATTTCAAAAGTGAATTAGAAAATTGTTACATCACCTTGTTTCAATTTCTAAGTTTTTCACTCAGGCAAACCCGAGTATAAGGCCCCACTCATGATGTGCAAACTATGTGTGTACTAAAGGAGAATAAATGAATGCCCAACCCCCACTTGTAAAGGAAACAAAAAAGTATTCCAGATATAAGGTATAGGGTTCAATATTTCAACAATAAACATAAAATAATCATATAAAAACCAAATATATATGTGTGTGTATAGACATATAAAATAAAATAAAATAACACAAAAAAAGGAAAGGAAAGATAAACATTCAGAAAAACACACACTTATTATTACTCAATCAATTAAATTGGCCTAACTCTAAAAAGTCTTTAGAGGAGTCGCTATCTGTCGCAACTGGGGTCGCGACGGAGACGACAAAATAAAATTATATGTTTTTAAATATAACAGATAAAAGGAGTCACCACCATAATTTATTATGGAAAACTATGGAAAAACTAAAAAAGGAAATGCTTTGCGAATCTAGACTTGGATATAGGAGTCAATTACATGTGGGGAAGGTATTAACAACCCACAACACCCGTCCTAAGACGGTACCTTTAATCAAATAAGTAAAACGAGTGTGGTCTATTGAATTATTTATCATTTCCAAAAACTAAAAGAAAATAAATGCAGGTAAAAGACAAAGAAAATATTTTTTTTAATTTTTTGGGCCTGATAAGGTTTGACCTTGCTCCTGAAAGAATGTTTGTCTGGAGCTGAACCAGACAATCATATGAAACCCTTTTCTTTAGAACCATATTGTGAGAAGTTGAGTGAACCTTCGTCTGGAGCTGAATCAAACATTGAACTTTCTTCCATGGAAATACCTTGTGAGGAGTTAATTAAAGAGAAACCTCTACCTAGGTTTGAATCAAACATTAACATAAACTTCGCCTTCACAAAAAATCTTTGTGAGGAATTGTTTAAAGAAAAATATGTGTCCAGGGTTAAGCTAGACATTGACACTAAACCCTCACTTAAAGGAAAATCTTGTGATTTGTTGCTTGTAATTAAACATCAAGATGAACATATTAAGCAACTTTATTGGGAACAAAAACAAGAAAAATACAATAAAAAGTGAAAGTGCTTCTTGGGCCAAAAATCTTTGTCCATCATCTGTATGGAGTACGTTGACCTTGGGAGTTTCTTTCTTGGGAATTTTACTTTCATTCTTAAATTTTTTTGTATATATGCCATCTATTTTACTATTTTCATGTTTTGCCTAATGGTGTTTGACTCGAGAAGGTAACATGATTAAATAAATAATAATAAAGCTTTTGTCTATAACACATTACAAGATTTGAGGACAAATCCCTTTAAAAGGGGAGGGGATGATGGAATACACCCCAACTACATTAATCAAAGAATAAAGAGGACAAAGAGACAGAAGGTGAATTAAGAGCTTTCTAGAAGATTGGGCCCATCTCAGTCTATTTAGGCTTTCAATCAGCTGCTCGGGCCCAAATGCAAATATGAAGAAATCACTTAGGAGAAAATAGAGTATCAAGGAGAAGTCCTCTAAATTTTATAAATTGTTTAGAATAATTTAGAATAATTTGGGTCTTGTATTTGGGCCAAGTAGAATAGAGTTGGACCTTGTATTTTTGGGCCATGTAGTGTAAGTGTTGGGCCATGACGCCCATAAATAATGTTGGGTGTGATCAAGAAGTCCAAATTAGGGTATGGGAGAAGCTCTCTCCTTGTGCCACTTGTCATCACCTTGTGGGAGCCTTGGAGTGCAAGCTAGGTTTGAGAAACTTGTCATAGAAGCTAGGGTTAGAAGCTTGTCATAAAAGCTAGGGTTAGAAGCTTGTCATAGAACCTAGGAGTAGAAGTTAGTCATAGAACCTAGGTTTGGAGAGCTTCTCCCTCTACTTGATTTGTATAATTAGATGCCCTGAAGAACCTCTTGGTGGTTGGCCTAAGTTCCTCCAATAACACCTTCATCACCTAGTTCATCTTTGCCATTAAAGCTTCTACCGCGAGCTTCTGTTCCACTCTTAAAGTTCCGCATCACTTCCACGGTTTCCATTTCATCACCCTTGCTTTCGTGTGTGAGAAGAGTTTCCTTTCACTCCTTGGTTCGATGAAAAGCTTCCTACATACTCTACAATTTCAAGTGGAGTTCCAAGAAAGAAGGCATCAAGGAGCTTATTCTATCAAAAAGTTATGACTGTCACATTTTCAGTGAGTGTTTATGATGGACGACCATGTAGTCACCTTAATAACATAATAAAGAGGTCACAGAGTTAGAGACTTTATTAAAATCTTAACAAGAGTTTGGGCCTATTTGACTTGCCTTAACCTTGAAGGCTTTTTTGGTCCAAGTTCAAACAGTGAAGAGATCACTCTAGAGAACATGGAGCATCAAGTACACAAGAGTTTTTTATTTGTAAAAATTGTATAGTGTCATTTATAAAATTATTTTAGGCCTTGTATTTGAGCCATACAAAGATTAGGTTTGTAAGAAATGCACAAAAGAATATTGGGTGCCAAGCTAGGGTAAAGTTAGGGTACATAACCTAGCTTGCATGTCAAGCTAGGGTTTAGGCACTCATTACACATGTGCCACATGGAAACCTCTCATTTGAAAAGATTTTGTGTGTTGTCTGCTAATTTAACGTTAGGACAAGCGTGTACCATAAGCTAGGGTTAGGGTTTTTGAATGAGAATGAAATATTGTTAAATTTCTCTACATACATGTTCTTAAGTTCTCTTTAGAGTAGTCTTCTTTCTAGACCTCTTCTACACTTTTTCCTAGTATTGTTTGCCTAACCTTACTCTAGATATAAACACATATTCCATTTCAACCCATGTTCATCTTCTACAATCATTGATGTTTCTGCCACTTACAATCCAATTCGATAGAAGACATAGAAGTGCATAAACATTAATGAAGAAGAACAAGGCTAGGCACAAGGAATTGCATGATTTGGTATTAAAAGCTATAGTTTTTCAATAGCTAAGTTCTTCTTCTTGTGGTTTTAATAATTATGTGTTACTTCATTTGTTTGTTGAACACTACAAGAAAAACTCAATTTACCTACGGATTATTACCTACGGATCTATATCCGTAGGTAAATTTAGCATTACCCACGAATTATTACCTACGGATCTGTATCTGTAAGTATTACCCACAGATTTAAGTCTGTAGGTATTACCCACAGACATAGGTTCGTAGATATTACCCACAAACACAGATCCGTAGGTATTATCCACGGATATTGGTCTATAGGTATTACCCACAAACTATTTCCGTAGGTAATACCTACAGACCTATGTCCGTGAGTAATACCTACAGACCTATGTCCATGGGTAATACCTACGGAGTCCGTGGGTAATATTTAGAATTTATATTTATGGATAAAACTACTATTATCCCTTATTAATGATGTTCATATTAATTTATTAATAATAACATTAGTAAAGGTGAATATTATTATTTCTATTAATGTTAACATTAATATTCTTATTTCTAATATTATTATTATTAATGTTATTTTTATTATCCGTATTAATACTATTAATAATATTAGTATTTTAAATTTTATTAATTTATTATTGTTATTATGAATATTGTTTTATTAATATTATTATTGATATTATTATTGATATTATTTATATTATTGTTAATATTATTATTGTCATTTTTAATAAAAATGATAATAATAAAAATAATAATGTTATTATTAATGATAATAATAATAATGTTATTAATAATATTAACAATCATAATCATAAATATAATCATAATAAGAGTAATAATAATCATAATATTATCATATAGATTGTCTGGCATTGTAGTGAAAATATCTTGAATTGTTGTACCGAATCATATTGAGTTCTTATTTTTCATTTCTTTGGTTCAAATTACTAGTTCATCTTGAACCTTCATGTGTCCTTGTTTTAAGTTATAATTTGGTAAATCATGTAGCTTTTGTGATTTTATTGAGTTTCTTTCATTTTCATTTTCTCGAAGAAATACATATTAGTGTCATTGTCAAAAGTTATATGTTTCTAAATTTGTTATAAACTCCATTACTTTGTGCCATGAAGGTATTTATGAAATTGTTTTGAGTTAGACTTGTGTATATCACAAATTAAGTGTGCTTTTTCTTTTACAATTTGAATTCTATTACTTGTTAGTAGATCATTGATAAGTATCTTAGAGTTATGTCTAGTAGATCAATGGTAAGTATCTTAGATTTATGTCTAATATATCATTGGTAAGTATCTTAGAGTTATGTTTCCATTATGCTCAATGCACATTGTTAGTAATATGGACTGGAAAATTTATTGCAAACAAAATACAAAATAATTTTAAACATAGAGCTGGAATTCGATAGAATAATGTCATTAAAATTGTGTGAAAAAGGAGCATTGAAATTCAAAAAGGAAAAAAAAATTATATATAGCAAAAGTCGGATGTCTACTTCATCGCGCTGAGCTCGAATTGTTGTCGCTGGGTGCAACAAACTCCGCATGTGTTCACTGTTCAGAATTGTTTCAAAATTTTCCATTGGATTTTGGATAAAATTCTATTATGGCTATTTCATGCTTTGAGATATCAATATTGTATAAAAATTTCAAGGCTGAAATCATTATACAAAAATATTACATAAATCAAGCAAGTTACAACAAATTATTCTAATTTTGTTTTTTTTTTCTTTTTTGGAAATCTACTTTGGAACATTTCTTAGGATTTCATTTGAGTGCCTACTATTTTTGTAGCTTTAACTTCTTACTTTTGTGTGTAAAATTTACTCATTGTAGTTTGTGACATTTCCACTCTTTTGAGTTTAACATTTCTAATTTTGAGCTTTTCTTGATTTTTACTTTATTGACCTCTTAAGATAGAATTCCTTATTGGTTTGTGATCTTGGTGGAAAAAGGTTATCTAACCTGCTAGGTAGCATTTTGGAGAAGAAGATCATGCTAAGGATAACTCCTTTTGAGAGAATAAACAAGTTGAAGGCTTAAAAAAAGAGTGATAAAACTTGAGAGAAAGAGTTGGAAAATTAAATAATAAAAGTTAAATGCCTTTGTAAACAATATATTGCCACAAAATTTTGTGTATTAATTTTGCTCATTTTGTAACTTTTACTTGCTTTAGTGTTTTGGGAAATGTCTTTAGAGGAATCCCAATTTTGAAAATTGTAATAGTAAGCACTTAGTTTTGTATAGAGTGTCAAGGAGCTCTAAGTGTCAATTGCACTATCACTTAGGTTTCCATCTGGTTTTAATTGTTTTCATTTACATACTTGCAAATTTACTTGCAAGATAAATAAAGGTTGTTGTCACTGAACATCAATCAAATCTGAGGGCAGATCCTTTCCAAGAAGAATGGTATGTCAAAAGACCATCCAATCACCTTAATAACAGAGTAAAGAGGTCACAGAGCTAGAGACTTGATTAGAAGATTACCAAGAGTTTGTGTCTATTTGAATTTGTTTGGGCCTCTAATAAGGGTTTTTGGGCCCAAGTTCAAACATTGAAGAGATCACTCTAGAGAATATGGAGCATCAAGGACACATGACTTCTATCTGTAAAAATTATACAGTGCAATTTGGGAATTTATTTTGGACCTTGTAATTGGGTCATACTAACAAGTCCACAAAAAAATCTTAGTTGACAAGTTAGGGTAAATAAAATAGCTTGGATGCCTAACTAAGATAAAGCTAGGGTAAATAACCTATCTTGCATGGCAACCTATCTTGCATGTGCCACATGGCCATTTGAGATGTGCCTTGTACGCCAAGTTATGGTTAGGAGAAGGTTGTACCATAATTTTATAAGCTTCTCTTACAAGTTAGACATCCAATACTCCTACAAATAGGATTGATATGCTCTTTTATTTTATAACTTTGAGAATAAAATGTTGTCAAAATGACTCTTCATACTTGTTCTTAAGTTCTCTCTAAAGTAGTTTTCTTCTTAGACCTCTCATAGACTTTCTCATAGAAGTGTTGCCCTAATCTCACTCTTCATACATCCCGTATTCCATCTCAAACCATGTTCATCTTCTACAATTTCTCATCCTTTCTCCAATTGCAATCTAATTCCATTAAATTTATCGAAGTGCATAAAGATTGAAGAAGAAGAACAAGGCTAAGTGTAGGAAATCACATCAATTTACTCCCAATTGTATTTCGGTCATTGTCAAAATTTGTGTGGAGTGCCCTTGTTGAATTAAGTCATTATTTTTAAAGATTTATGTTCTAATACATCGAGTATGGATGATTTAGTTCAAATGGAAGAAAATATATTAGTCATCCTATGTAAGTGGGAAAGAATTCTCGCCATCTTTTTTCTATTCAATGGAGCATCCTTTGTGTTCATTACCAATGGATGTATCCTTTTGAAAGGTAACGACTCTCCTATTAATTTCTATGTTAACCATTCAATGAAACCTAACAATTTCGCTTGTGGTGTAGATTGATAGGAGATGCAAAGCAATCAGTAGGTAATTTAGAATGGGTAGAAGGATTAATATGTCTATTCTATCTAGACTGAGAGATAACCTATTTTTGCTCTCATTATTTCAAAAGTGTTAGCTCATTTTCTAATACAAGTTTGAGAAATGATCCTCAAACAAATTAAAATGAGGAAATCCAATAAACATTGTCAGTTTTGAACAAATTTGGATGCCTAAGTGGTTCATGAAAAGATCATTGGTTGAGAGATAATAAATTTTGTTCTGCCCATGTTCATATCCCTGTCAATTGCAATGAGGTCAAACTAAAACTTAAGTTTAGTTGCACTTAATTTCAATTCAATTATGATAGTCATTGTATTTAGCTAACTACTTTGTTTTGTGCTTGTTCTTGAAAGTTAACTTAATGAATGACGAAGACGCATCAATAGCTATACATAACAATTTTCCTTAATGGTTCAAAAGCTATGTAAGTCCAATGTCAAGTCATAATTGCTTCTATTTTATTATTGGCCAAATATATCACTAATCACATTCAATTACTAAAACATAGGTTCATGATGAAAGGAATGAAGTAATCAACTAAAACATGAAGACTCTAGCTTGGGGACCTAATACATATGAGATTGAGGAAGAAATTGTTGAAGAAAGAGAAGAGAAGACATAAAGATTAAACAAAAGAAGCATGACAAATAACGATGTAAATGAAGAAATAAAGAGAGAAAGAGCCTTGAAGCTTTTGAAGGAAGAGATTAAAGAATAAATCAAGTAGAGCTCTTGAAAATGGAAGGAATTTGAGAGAATATAAGAAGAGAAAGAAAGAAACATCTTAACTTTTGGAGCTCTCCACCAATCAAATTGAACCACAAGGATGGCCACATCATCATGAACAATTATTACACCTTCTAACTAAATGCAAACTCTCGTCATTACACCTTCTAACTAAATACAACTCCCATTATTAAATCTTCTAACTAAATGCAACTTTCATCATTACTTTCAAAAACTATCCATGACCTTCATAAATTCTAAAAACCACCCTTTGTATATGCATGTGCCTTCCAAACCACCTTTCACACTTTTAGGAGATTAGTTACACTTAAACATAGTTAAGCGTAGTTAACCTTGATTAGTGTAGTTAACTTTTTGTCTTTTGAGACTCCTTGCTTGTTCAAATTTCCATGGCTATAAATAGAATTTTTCTACTATCTAGATGATTTAAGAAATCATATCTAGATTATTAACACAAAAAATTGAAGAAAACAAATTACAAACCAAATATTAAACACAATACAACATATACAAACCTATCAAGAAAAACAAGAAACACTTCCATGAACAAAGAAGTTGTTGTATTGATGCTCTAATCACTTAAAGGCATAAAAGAATTTCTCCAATAATGAGAGTTAAGGTTAATATTTTGAAATCTTTGAAAAACCTCTACCAAGAAGCTATCTTGCTCACCACATGCTCTCGTAAGTGTACTTTCAAGTTTCTCACTTTTTGAAATCTGAAAAAATCGCTTTTCAAAACATGCAACAATTGTCCTTTTACAATAGTTTTGCACTTAAGTGAAATCAAAGGGTTATTTTTCCAATTCAATCGATTTATTTTACTAAAGTACATTTCAATCGATTGATTTTGAAAAACAATCAATTGATTTTCACTGAATATAAAGGATTTTTATAAAAAATTATTTTTCAAAAATGATTTTTACTTGATTCAAATGAGCTTCTGCATACTTCTATCATGATGCAAGCGAGCAAACAACACACATTTTTTAAGACTTAAATCATACCCAAACTAATCTTCAAACTTGGATTGATTCATCAAATCTTCAAACTTGGATTCTATAGTTGTTAGAAAAAACACTTAAATAGCTTCTAATGGTTTTGTTGGGGTTAAGCTTGATGTCACGGTGGCTGCTGGTTTGGAAGTCCAGGAGTTTCGCTTTATACCTTCTAATTTGCACTTGATTGCTAGTAGATCATGCCTTTTGTAAGGCTATGGCTAGATGCCGGAGGGGTGCAGGTTACTCAAACTCTTTCTTCTAAGTTTAAGGAGAAGATTAAGTTGATTTTTAAGTATTGGGCCGCTTGGGTAGAGCAGGGGTTCCCTAGTGATCCAGATGACATGGAGGTGTGTATTTAGACTTCTAGGAAACTAGGGAGACTGGGGAAGGTTGCTTCCAAGACTACTAAAAAACCTGTTAAAGTGGGTACTACAAAAAAGAAATAATGGAGGATTTGTGAATATCTGTTTTAGTTTTCTTTCTTTTGTTGTTCTGTTTTGAACATAAAGGATAGATCTCTTTTGACTCTTATGTTAATTTCTCTTAATTTTGTTTATTTATTTTTTTATTACCCTTGTGGGTTGGTTTGATGGTGTCTTTTGTTTCTTTCTTTTCATGGATTTAATCTAGTCCTCCATTATCTTGTTTTCTTTTTCATTTACTTTTTAATAAAAATCTTTAGCATAAACTTTAATAAAAAATAATTAAGGTAAAATAAGAATATGAAATTTATACATATTTTTTTTTATGCATGTTTATAACTTTTTTGATAATTTTAAAATAAATTAAAGATAAAATATGAATATGAAATGTGTAAATCAAAGAGGAGAATCCATTTACATATTATTATAGATCAAACAGAATTTTGATTATTCAAATAAAATCTCGTATTCTAATATTGTTAATGAAAAAAAAAATTGATGACTAATAAAACTAACAAAAATGACATTTGAACTATATGAGAGGGAAGAAATAAGTAAAAGGAAAACATTAATATACAAATATAAAACCTTAGGAGTCAAATAATTAGTTTGATAAAAATTGAGACATATAACTTTTAAAATAATATTGAAGTGATCTGTAGGAATTTTGGAAAATGTTGTTTTTGTTTTTTTTTTTTTTTTTTTTTTGTTTTTT
>Ga0209489_107189_pt1 | contig 16896 bp, 8 predicted proteins | sample SiratrowhiteBW_FD_187527 | JGI IMG/M metagenome (GOLD analysis project Ga0209489, IMG submission 187527) | Root nodule microbial communities of legume samples collected from California, USA - Siratro white BW (SPAdes) (version 2) | ecosystem: Host-associated > Plants > Roots > Nodule | place: USA... | reverse complement strand
TTGATTTGTTCATTTAGACATTTTTGGCACAATGATTATTGTAATAAAAATATGCAGAATGAATTCCTTTAGTTAAATCATTGAGCAAATTGTAATTTTAGATTCATGGGAAAGACAGAATAAATACTTGTTATTATTTTACTAATGTTGTAATTATTTTAATCCTACGTAATTGTGTGTATATTTGGATGTCACACAGTTAAGCCACAATTTATGTCTTTTTAACGATAATCAAGTTGTATTAGTTAAAAATAATTATATAATTGAATATTTTGAAAACTTATACATTAGTTGCAGCGTCTATTCCAATTAAAATTGAGAATTTGTCTTTAAACATTGTTATAATGAAAATAGATAATTAGTCCATCTCTACCTAATAACATTGTTATCGTTGAGAATATCTAAAAATTCATCCAAATCTTTATTACCAATACTTGATTATGTTTATTCATACATTAAAACACTTTTAATTATTTTACGGTGGACAAAATTACTCATAGTAGACAAAGTATCATGGATTAATTAGGAATTGTTATATGTTATTTTTTTTACAAAAAATGAGTATAATACTATAAATTATTTATATCAATCTTTTTTATTTTTCTTTCAATAAATCTTGTTTTTCATTTGTTTGGTTCTTGATACTTTGAATGTTTTCTAAAAATTCATGGAATTGTTTCAAATTTCATAAATTTATAAATATCTTCCAAAATTTTAATTTTTAATATAGAAATTCATTCCTATAAAAACTACAAAATCATAATCACATGCTCTTAAAACATTTGATAAATATCTGCCATTTTTTAAATATGAATGATTTTTTTATGTGAAAATAATTTTCTGAATGTCAATCCAACGTAGGCATAAGCAACAATCGATTTAGATTATATTATGACTCAATTTCCCCAGTTCAGCTTAATTCAAAGTTAACAATTCAAAATTTGTACATATAATGTTATTTTAGTTTTGAATAAGTAAAATAAGTATATTAGATATTGAAAAAAAATACTGTGTGGTTTTAATAATTTTTTTTTATAATGAACTATGATTTCTGTAATTTATTAATAAATTTCAATAAAAATTGATTATATTAAAATTAGAATTAGAAATTTAAACATATATTTTTACTAAATTTTAAGAAAATCAACTAAGATGACATATTTGAATGAAATTGAGAATGTATAAGAGAGAAGGTGAAAAAGAGAAGAAAAGAAAAAAAAAGTGTGGAAAATATTGTTTGGATTGAAAAAAAAAATACAAACCGAGGATAATGTTGGTAGTAGATTTGATTCATAAAATATAATAAATATGATTGTATAATTAAATGTAAAGCATAAATTTTTGAAAATATAAATTAAAGTTAAAATCAAATTTAAATTAAAATACAAAACTTTTATAAAACTTTAATAAGTAAAAAAATTATATTTCATAATAAAAATATATTAAAATAAATTATCAAAATTTAAATAATTTCATTTTATTTATTAGTTTGATATTTTTGTATTTTAATTATGTAATTATTTTAATATAAAATATATATTACCAAAATATTATTTTATTTTATTAATTATTTTAAATATTCATTTTACCATAACAATAAAATATATTTATTGATACTTAATTATTATATTACATATCAATTTAAAAATATATAATAAAATTTAATTAATTAAATTTAATTTGTTTCTTAAAAGTTAATTTCTAAACATTAAAAAAAATTATCTGATAAAATGTTAAAATTTAAATTATTTTAGTTATTCATTAATATTCATTATTTATTTAAAGATAATATATCATGTTTAAAAATAGAATTGATTATCATTTTGATAATAATATGGTTTTCATAACTTTCTGCTTTATTTTACAAAGAAAATTAAAAAAAAATGTCTTGTTTTTTTTTTTTATATTAAAGTTTTCATTTTTACAGTTTTACCTGCCCCTGATTCAGTGGTTGGAAACATAAATTAATCCAGACCTGACATGATTTAACTCATTCAGTTTTTTAAGACAATCTTACTGGTTCGACACATATGCTCAGTTATCCAAAATGTGCTAAGGCCTCATCCTATATACCTCCTACAAAACTATTAAATATTCAATTACTATCTTTCAACCTATATCACATAATCACTAAAAATTATTTTATCTTAATCACATTTATCAATTTATATACAAATTTTATACATATCATCTTCCTAAAAAAAGTTAGACAAAATGTATCTACTACATACGAAAAATTCAAACTAATCAAAATTAAATAAATTATTAAATTATCTAAAAGATAATTTTAGAATGAAAAATAATATAAAAAACTATTACAACTGTGCCTTTCATGTTCCAATTTTTTAAATTTTATATACACCTATATCATCATATGCAATTTTGAGCCAAAGTAAATAAAATGCTTAATAAAAATTCTCATCTTTATAGCTTTAAATAATATGACTTATAACAAATACTTTACATTTTTTTAATAGATTTTTTAGCTACCAATATCTTTTCTTCCACTTTCTTCATTTTATAATTATAAAAATAATTTATATATTAATTAAATATTAACATAAGATTGTAAATTATTATTTATAATTAAAAAACATTGTATTTATATTAACATTAGAATATGAATTTATTCATATTAAGAAAAATTATGAATAATATAATAAACACACTAATACAACTCTCAAAATTTTGATCACCGTTATAACATTGACTAGGAAAAAAAGTTTTTCAAATTTCTTTAATTTACATGAAATATATTATAAAGTAATCACAACTAATTAAAAAATAAATACTTTAAGAACATCAAATTTTAATTATCTTCAATCTTTATTTTAGGCTAAATATATGCTAGGTTGAAATTATTTTCTGTTAAGATTATAATTTATCGACTAACAAGTAATCTGACAACACAAAAATATATATAAGTGTTTAGATACGAGATAGTTCCATTTTATTTATTTATCTCTTAAATTTGAGAAACTAAAAAGATTCTAACTTAAAAGTATATTTTAAACCAACTATTTTGTATTATTTTAACTGGTGTAAAATCATAAAATAGAACAACAATAATGTTGTTATATTCTACACATAATTTTAATATTTTCTAACTATTAGGGTTTAGGGTTATATACAAAGATTTTAATAAACAGAAAAAAAAATCAAAGGGAAGCATATAATAAAAAATATTTAGTATGAAATTTAAAACTAAAATTTAGATAAGATTATTATTTAATGATTTGTAGATGGAAGTTTTACACGTGTTAAGAGGCTATTTGACCAAACACGTGCTCCTTTGGACACAACTACCCCATGGCATTTCCGTTATTGGAGGGCGAGAGCGAGGTCAATTATCGGAAGTCAACAGTTTGAAAACAATAAATATTGTGTTTTGGAAATTCTTCTTCTTCTTCTCCTTCTACATTTTTCCTTTCACTTTCTCTTCCTTTCCATCTCTTTCTCTTCTTTCCCTTTCGCATTTTCCCTGCGATAGAGACAACAGAAAATCACGCTTCCAACCACGCCAATGGAGGAAAAGCATGCAGCAACCTCGGAATCTGCGCACGCCGAATCTAACGGTGTTTCTCATGGCTCCGACCACGGTTGGCAGAAGGTGACCTACGCTAAGAAACAGAGGAAGAAGCCTAACAACAGCGCTAACGCCTCCGATTCTCGAGCTAATTCCAACAAGCTCGTTCCGAACGGGACTTTGTCTGGCTCCGATGGCGTTTTCCGGTCGCTGGAGCTGCAATCGGAGGACCGGCGCCGGAAAATTCTGGAGGCGCGGAAGGCGGCCGATGCGGCATACGAAGACGATGTCGCGCCGGGCAGATCAAAGCAGCGGCTTCGAAATGACGAAGACGACGAAGACGACGAGAATGTGGAGCATAACGCGGAGAACGGGAAGGCGGAGGAGAAAAAGGTGAAGCAGAAGAAGCCGAAGAAGCCTAAGGTGACGGTGGCTGAGGCGGCGGCGAAGATCGACGCTGCTGATCTGGGCGCTTTCCTCGTTGATATATCGGTAGGGCATTGTCCATTGAATCGCGCATTTTTAGGTTTTGTGTTTTTGGTTTGATCTGTTGGATCAAGAAGACGATGCGTTTGGATTCGTTTAGTTTGATTTGGATTTTTGTCTATTTGTTTGTTTTCACATTAGGCATCGTTCGAGAAACAACAGGACATATTGATGATGCGGTTCGCTGATTATTTTGGACGTGCTTTTTCTGCCGTGACCGCATCTCAGTTTCCCTGGGTGAAATTGTTCAGGGAGTCAACTGTGGCTAAGATCACTGATGTGAGTATTGAGTTCCTTGTTTGGTTATTATTTTATTCTTTGTAAATATTATATAAAGAGTTTCTATTTGTTAGCTTAATGATCCTAAAGTGTTCAGATTATTATGGAAAGTGGCATGCATGTAGACTTTGAAATTTGTTTGTGTATATTCTGATAGCACCCAGGATTTGTGGCAACTTATTGGGCTGGTTCTGTAAATTTGTAAAAGGTACTGTTTGTTGTCATCGGTCTGATTCAAGCAGTGTCTACATGAACATTGAACTATTTACAGAGATATACATACGACAGTAGCCGCAGACTATACTGCTAATAAGAAACGATTGAAGCAATAAGATCTGATGTTTAAAGGACGCTGCTTTCTTTTCAAAATAAATAAGTAGTAAAATCCTGTGAGGAAACGATATGGTGAAACAAACTAAGTCAGTAATACTCTGCAGTTTTTTTAATTTAGTTGTCATGCGATGTAACCGTTTTTGTATGTGTTTTATGTGCAAGTTTCAATAGCAAAAGCCCTGATTATTCCTTCAAAAAGATGGCTCCAATTGGTTTTGTGGGATGAACTTTTGTGTAACTTTTCAAGGTGTATGAATGCTTTACAGTTTAGAGTGCTATGTTCTTCATGCACATTTTAGTTGTATTGCTTTGTTCTTCTTTGCTATTGCTATTTGTAACTATTTATTTTAACTTATGACATTGTTTGTTATGCTATCATTTATCTCTTCATAGATATGAATTGTTCAGTGTCTTTGGTGTAGTGAAATTTAATCGAGGTCCCCTTCTAAGTGTGTGTCTGGAAACCCATTTAGATCTATGCAAACGGGAATTCACACTTTCCTAAGAACATAACTAGGAAGCAACATTTCATATATCATTCACATCCAATGGACGTCATTTTCATCTGTAAACTTAAGACACTAATTCTGTTCTGATATTGTTGCATATGGTACCGTCTACTGTATTTACTATTTTAAAATAGGTAATTTAATATTGTTAATTAAGGAAGACTTTTCCTAAATGTTTTGACTTTTTATAAATAATACCGTGTCTTGTTAGTGGTGATTTATGACCTTGGGAATCATATTTATTAAAACGCATTCATTCATCAGTTACAGAATTACAGTGCTGTTTCTTGTTCTTGTCTTATGGGATATTGATGTTTGAAGAATATTATACAGTCATTCATATTCTATCTTTTAGTGTTTTTCAGAATCTTGGTTCTAATTTCTGATCTTTTCCTATGAAATGTATTGATGAATTTCCTTTTTGCCAGACGCCACTTTCTCACATATCTGATGCTGTATATAAAACATCGGTTGATTGGATTAACCAACGTTCTCCTGAGGCACTTAGTTCCTTTCTGCTTTGGTCTTTAGATAGCATTCTTGCTGACTTGGGTAGCCCGCAAACTGTGGGCAAGGGTTCCAAAAAGGTTGTGCAGCAAGTTTCTTCAAAATCTCAGGTAACTGAATACTTGTCTGTGTCTAGAACTAGTGGTTTTTATTCTTATTTTGATTTTTGGATAATGGAAGTCGCCTCTGTTAGGTGATAGAAGGCCACCCACCAAATTGAAACAAAACTAAGCTAAAAGAGAAATTTCAATACAGAATAGCTGTCTATTAAGGGGAGTCTCTGGAAGAACCCATTTTGTCCCATTTCAATACAGAACAGCTAAGGGGTCAATTGAACAATTTTGTCCCAAAGCATGATTAATTAATAACGGACATCTTCGTATTTTTATTAGAATATTCTCTTTTAACCAAATGCAATAGGGGTGATTGGTTAGCTGTCCATTCACCCGGATATTTATTTATTTATTTGTAAGAAGTTGTTAGTTTTGATATGATAATACCTGCTTTTAGATGTTCAAATGACTGGATTTCATTAAACACTGCAGGAGCCACAATGTTGCTAAATTATATATTTAGTTAGTTAGTTCTATTTATGTTTCCAATTTTTATGCAATCTTCTTTTGCCTGTACACCCTAAGTGAATGAATAATAGTCAATGTCGAGACAGATAACACAAAATAGGTGCTCTTGAGACATATATGGCTGACAAACATCAGAATACCCAAACACACGCATATATAACACACACACATACATGTATATGTATATATATAAAATATACATAATTTTTCTTTTTTTTTCTTTTTCCCTTCGGGGATTGGGCATTCAGTAACGTAGGTAAAATATTCATGCTCTTAATTTGCATTTTTTGTTCGTGTTAATCAGTCAGTTTGTTTTGCTTCATTACTCAATACTTGTGTTTTTTTTTTCTCAAGAAATTAAATGCACTTGCAAATGAAACAATTGCTTCCATTTGAATATCCATTAGGTTATGTTTGAGTTACCCAGTTCTTTCGTTCATTGTTGTTTGTGTATCTTCTGATTTTATTGTATTGGTTTTTGTGAGATTTTATGGTAAAAAAATTGTCCTCACAAGTTTTTTTGTAACTGTTTCCTAAATCACATTCAACCTTTACATGATTATATGTAAGTTTCGAAAGGCATATATACTATTATTTTTGCTCTTGTTTTCGGCTGTAAACAGACATTAAGTTCACATTACCTGCAGGTTGCCATGTTTGTTGTTTTAGCAATGGTATTGCGCCGGAAGCCTGATGCTCTTATAACTGTGTTGCCCACATTGAGAGAGAATACAAAGTATCAAGGGCAAGATAAGCTTCCAGTTATTGTATGGATGATAGCTCAGGTGAGGGATAGATGCCAAAATAACAATAACTTGTTAGAATTCCCCCTTAAAATTGAGTTGTTTGACTTTTAGAGGAGAAATGTAGCATCTCATCTTCCCTTCATTTTGTTAATGGTTGATATTTCTGTGCAGGCCTCTGTTGGAGATCTCTCAGTAGGTTTGTATGCTTGGGCACGGAATCTCCTACCCATAGTGATTAGCAAAAGCGGTAACCCCCAGTCCAGGGATTTGGTTTTGCAGCTGGTGGAAAAGTATGAAAACATAGTTACCCTTTCTTTTATATATATATATATCCCTAACTCATCATTGCTATTGTCATCACCGTGGTGTTTTTTGTGATTTGATGGCAGAATTTTGTCTACCCCAAAAGCCCGGCCTGTTTTAGTGAATAGTGCTGTGAGAAAAGGGGAACGTTTAATTCCTCCTTCTGCATTTGAAATTTTGCTCCGGGTTACCTTCCCTCCATCTTCAGCTAGAGTAAAGGTAGATATGTTCAGCTGGCTTTATGTGTTTTCATTTGAGTGTATCATAGCTCCAAATCTTCAAAATGTATGTCAATATGCTGCTGCTTTTATATATAGGCTACTGAAAGATTTGAGGCCATATATGCCACCCTGAAAGAGGTGGCTCTTGGAGGTTCTACTGGAAGTAAAGCAATGAAACAAGTTTCGCTGCAGATATTCAATTTTGCTATCAAGGCAGCTGGAGAAAGTACGCAAACCTGATTTTATTATTTTATTTGTGCCCCTTTTCTTTTTTTGATGAAATAAATGTTGAGGGTATTCTAAAACATGCTGTATTTTTCAGACAATCCCGTTTTATCAAAAGAAGCAGCTGGTATTTTTATTTGGTGTTTGAGTCAAAACACGGAATGCTACAAGCAATGGGTGAGTATTTTTGTCTCGAAGCTTACTCTTTTCGAGTTTAGGCAAGCTATTGATGTTTTTTTGGGATAGAGCAAGAAAACTTATTATTAGAAACAATTTCTTTCCAAGTTTTTTTACCATATATATGGCAATCTGATAGGCAATGGTTCTGATATTAGAGAAAGACTGAGAGTGTTAATCTCTAACTAAACCCAATGCCCCTAATCATCTCTGCCAGTCTCTTCACTGCCGCCTACCTCTGCCAAATCCTGATGAAATTGTTACTAACAAACAATTACTCCTTCACCCTCAACTAACAGAAGCCATCCCATTGAGATTATTATCTAACACAACCATGATACTAGATTTATTTATTTGATCTTATTCCTTATTGTATATGGACAGGAAAAAGTTTATCATGACAACATTGAAGCAAGTGTTTCAGTTCTGAAGAAGCTTTCTGATGATTGGAAGGAGCAATCAACAAAATTGTCTCCTCATGAGGCACTGAGGAATACCTTGAAGAATTTTAAGCAAAAGGTAGTTTCTAAGTCAAAAGATCTATATTTTCAGTTTATTGTGTCTGGGATTGCTTTCCAACCCTATGACATGGGCTGGTTGAATTGTGCTTTTATTGTACTGAAGTAGCAGAATGTTTGGAAATGGTATGTAATGATGTAACTATTTTTGGCCGCAGAATGAGAAAGTATTGGCTACCGAGACTGATGCTGCTCTTCACGCACACTACAAGGATGCTGATAAATATTGCAAGATAATCTTAGGAAGAGTTTCACGAAGCCATGGATTCACGTCTTGTTTAACCGTAACCGTTCTTGCTTTGGCTGTGGGTGCTGCCGTTTTATTGTCACCCGGTATGGAATCTTTGGATTTTAAGAAGCTCTCCGAAGTTTTCAACGTTCAGTACTGAGTATTGAGAATATTCCGCATTACTAGCAGTTGGTTGCTTCAAACAACAATTTTATTTTCAGCCCTACTCATTCACAATGGCCACAGTAACCAGTAGCCTCATAATAAAGTGCTTAATGCGGAGATTGTACACTTACTTCAAATCCTGTTCAGGTGTATCAGAGAATAGTTGAGGTCAACAATGGTTTGAGGTTTTACTTTAGTTAGACTATTTTATAATTTATTTGTTCTTGTGTCTGTTGAGTCTTAATTTTAGTTACCTTATGCCTTTATATTAAGTACGGTGGCAAAATGCCAATGTGGTAACTACAGCTGTATCTTGAAGTTAATTTAGTTGTATCAGAGGAATTTTGGTGGTACATTGCGAATTTTCTTTTCTACCTTTTGCTCTGTTGTCATGGGTTGACGTGGTTTTGTCCTTTTCAGTTGCTTTTTCCTTGTTATCCTGCTTTGTTTTCCTTTAATCGAACAGATTGAAGAGTTATCAAATGGTCGATTTATAAAGCAGGAAATTATTTTCATTGGATAAGCATATCTTTTTCCTATTTCAGAGGCACTGATTTATAATTGTTGAACCACGCATTTTGATCAAAATTTCTGAAATTTGCATGCATGATTGATATCGTAACTACTTAGTAGATCAAGTACACTGCCTTGATTCTACAGAATATGTCAAAAGGATTACATTAATGTTCATTAATTTCCACCTTGGCACGTCGTATATTAAGCTTGTCATTCATCAAGGTCAATCTTGCTACAGATAATTCTACTACATGTTATATTTTGCAACTGAATCCCATTCAATATTCATTTTGTAAAAGCAGAAAAATAGGTATGACGCCACATTCACAACAAAGTAGTTTTGGAGAAGTAAACGTAAACTTTTAGAGTTACGATAGAAGAACTGTTTTGTTGTGTTTTAGTGTAGAGTTATAGATTATCATAATCTTCAGGTGGGGCATATGGGTACTTTCCGTATGAACTTCTAATTTTTGAAGGATCTTCAGGTACGGACCAAGGGTACTGCATGGAAGGGTCCCGTGGGAATTTCCTGAAGTTTAAAAATGGTGCCCAAAGAATAACCCTGCAAGATTTTGCACGGAAATGTGTTACAAGAAAGAATTTGAAAAGAGAAATGCAAGCAACTAAATAATAGTGTATATAGTTTGGTTTTAGAGGAAGAGTTGCTGACCCTGGGAAGAAAATGAAGACAAACATGAATTGGAGATACATCTCCAGCAACCCTCTTCTGTACCATCTTTTCCAAAGCCATACCATGATTACTGGCTGCAATTCACGAAGTTTTGTTGCTCTTATTAGATATATAATTAGTACAAACTTAACAAGTTTTGAAAGGAAAGAACTTACCGGCACCACAAGGAAATAAACAAACAAAACAATCCCCCATTGTGTCAGAACCCAGCTTAGTTCTGGCCGGTTATTCTCTCCTGTCACTGCTAATACTGGCTGCTCCGCCTGCTCAAATACCCACACTTCACTTTTCTAAATAAGTTACAACACACTTCTAATTTTCTTTTTCATTATGCTCATAATTATTTATAATCTTTTTTTACTCTTCATTCTTACACTACAATAAATACAAATATAAAAAAATTAACTTTTTCATAAACTAAAATTAACTTATGAGCAAGTTCAAAATAAAATTTTAGACAAGTTGTATAAACAACTTTTTACCAATAACTTATGAACAATTAATTTCAATTCTTCTCTGTTGGAGGAGTTAGGGTATATATTTAAATAATTTTTCTCTAACCATTTCTATGAAAAATGATAAGAAAAAAACTCCATTTAAGAACTTGTTATGAGAAATCCTTTAGAAAAAGGCAATATTAATGTTGCCAATAATGTTATGTAATTCAATATAAGTAGAGAATCTTAACAAGAAGTGAATATCTGTGTAAAAAACTCTCACCAAAGCCCATAGTGCTCCTATATGCAGTGCCAAATTGGAATAGTTTAGAGTGACATCATCGTCTGCTTTGTGGGTGTTGCATGTGACCTGCAATGAGTTATTGAATGAAAAAGTGAGGTTAAGTAGAAGTATGAGAAAATGAGTTAGGAGATGAGAAAGCAAAGTACAGATATTGATTGGGAAGGCCTAGTGTTCTTGTGGAATGATGTTTTGTGGTTGGAAGGAAAGAAGAGAGAAGAAGTTCCAAGTGAGGAGGAAGTGGGAAGAGGAGGCAGAGCTTTGGGAACATGCAGGCTGAAGGAGCACCTCATCTTTCTCTACAACTCTCACTTTGCCTCCTTATCACTTCACTTCCATCAAAATTAAGACCAAAAAGTCACAAAACTAAATGTGTGGATTTCAGATTACATCACTCTCATCCACTACCACTTTTTTCTTGTCCATTCAACTTATTCTCATCAGGTTAAAGGACAAAAATAAAATAAAATAAATTTTTTCATAAATTCAAATTAGTTTCTGTATAAACTTTTATGTGATTTTTATATTTTTTATTTTTAACTTCAAAAAGTTAATATGCCATTGTATTCAGTTTAACATAAAAAAGTAGAAAGTGCCATTTTAGTGCTAATATATATATATATTTTTTATAAACATGTTTGTTTGAGTTTTTTTCTAGAAGCTGTGCATTAAAAATTAAAGTTTTTGGTTCAACGATTTGATCCTTTAGGGTAGTTGAAGGATTCCCCTAATGGGTAGACTTGCTAACTCATAGATCCGTCTCACTGCGTTTTTTTTATTAAAAAATAAAATAAAAAATATTTTAGAAAATAATTTTGCTGTATAGTGTATTATTTAAAATATGTAAATATACAATAGATTTAACTTAATTATTAACATTTACAAATTCTAATGGTTAATTATAATTGATGTAGAGGATTTCAAGGATGACTGTCAATATCCAATTACTTTTAATTTGTCATTTTAGTTTGACTTAATTAAATTTTTAATCCTCTAAATTTAAATGTTTTTAATTGAGTTTTTATTATCATTTTTTCTCTTTATTACCTCTTTAAAAAAATTATGTTTTCTAATAATTCAATCCATTTAGTTTTTTTCTATTAACAGGACTATTAAAGTGTTATTTTATTTCATTATCTTACTTATATGTTTAGAAATTAAACTAAATCGAAGAATTTAAAAAACTAAAGAATTTTTATTTATAAGTTTTAATAGTATCTTATCTTTATATAGTTTTCTTTATTTGTGTATTATTATTGACAGTTTCTTTTATCTTTAATTATTCTCTTATTTAAATATCCTGTAGAAAGATTCTTTTATCATTGTTGAAATCTTTTCTTTATTTTCTCATTAATAATAGGTATCTTCATTCTGATTATACAAATTTGATTTAGGAAAAATTTCTCCTAAACTAACTCAATTAAAACCTTGTGTGGAGGTTGAAATTTTCTTTTAAAGACATTGAAGCTAGTTAAAATGATCATTATTTTTTATTTATTTTTAAATAATAACTCTTTATTTGGATTTTAAACATTAATCAAAATTATTATTTTTATTAATATTAATTAATGTTTGCTCTTCTAGTATTAAAATAATTATTTTTTTATGTTAACTAAACTTTTATATTGGTAACAATGACAATATTTTTCATTTAATATAGTTTAAAATATTTTGTCAATGTTAACAGAAATTATTTTTAGCTAATACTATTGAAATTATTTGTACACTAATGTAAATCAAAGTTGTTTTATTGATAAATAAGTCAGTTTTCTTAATCAATACAAGTAAATTATTATTTTTATTTGATCTTAACAATGTTTATCGTATTTCATGGTTATATTTGAATGATTTGTAAGTAAATTTTGTTTTTTATGTTATTTTTTTTTCTAAAATTGGTTAAATATTTTCTTATTATAAATGAGGAAAATCTTAACTTGAATTCTTTTAAATAATGAGGTAATAATTTTTTTAACTAAAATCAATTAAAAAGATAATAAAAAATTATAATTAATGATTTTTTTAACATCAATTAAAAATAAAGGATATGACATTATAAAAAAATATTTAATTATGAAATATATTTAATATTAGAATATATTTTTTATATTTCATGATCATTGAAATACTTTTTATCAAAATAATTTTTTTTTATACATAATAAAACAAATAATTAAAGTTAGTTATATTTTCTCAAAATTATAAAATTCTCTAATTTAGCCATGTATTTATTGATGGCTGTCAAACTTTGAATCTTATTGGTATTGTCAAGTCAGTCTGAATTTTTGTCAGCTACTGCAGAATGAATGAATGCCAACTTCAAATTTGGTGACTATATAAATTATCATTTATAAAACTACCAAATTTACATTTCATCACTTTTTTTTTTCCAAGAATTTGCATGATATTATAGAAAACTAAATTATCATCTTTAATTTGTAGAAAAACTAAAACCTGAGAGATTCTTTTACCAAATCTTTCCCTTATTAATATGTTTTTCTTTTCATTTCTATAACTTGAACTTGACAATACTTTTATCTTGTGTTCATATTATATTGAAATATAGTAATTAAAAATTCAACTTAGTTACATTTATGTTTAGAATTACTGTTTACAATTTAAAATATTATTTTCCATTGAATTAAATATAAAATTGAAATAAATATTTTATTTCAAATGAAAAATTATAAATTTTAAAATACTCAACTAACTTGAAAATTTTAATGACCTCTTGAGTACTATTATTTATTTATTAATTTGATTTAATCTCTCTACCAATAAAAGTTCAACCAGATCCTTTAGTTTCTAAAAAATGCAATACCTTAACTCTTTTAAAATTAAATCAAATTGCACAATTTAAAATATATCTGCAGTTGGAAAATCTAAATAATTTGGATTTGAATGCAGCCATTCCTTAATAACCACTTCAGTTGTGATTGTGGAGTGAGACCAACCACATCAATTTACTTCTTCCCCTTTCATAACAATATTCAATGTCCTTAATTGCAAATACTTACCCATAACTAATTACCAATTATTGCATGATACCGACCCTTCATAATAATAATAATAATAATAATAATAATAATAATAATAATAATAATAATATATCATCATAGCCATCATAAAATAAAATAAAATAATAATAGTAAAAAAAAAGACTTATTAAAAAGAAAAGAAAAAAAAAATGGATGATGATTCACAGCGAAGGAGGGGCCGCAAAAAGCCAAGGTTGTCGGAATTGGATTTGATTCTTCACTTGCGCTGAGTCTTACGGGTTTCTCCGGTCGAAGTTCGTCACTTTCTCTCTCTTGATCGACACCCACCACGCGTTAGAGAGAGAAACCCGAGAGATCGGAGATGGGTACGCTTCAGTCTTGGAGGAGAGCGTACGGTGCGATCAAGGACACCACCAAAGTGGGTCTTGCCCATGTCAATAGCGATTACGCGGTAATCACTGTTTCCAAAGATAGGATCTTTATCGATTTTGCTTATGTGGGGTGCTTCTTTCATACTCGTTTCCAATTTTAGGATTTGGATGTTGCTATAGTCAAAGCTACGAACCACGTCGAGTGTCCCCCCAAAGAGAGGCACCTCAGAAGTGAGTGATTTGTGGGTTTCAGATCCGATTTTATTTGATCTTCTTTTTGGTTTGGTATGGAGAGATGATGTTCGTGAAGTTGAAATTTTTACGGGTTTGTTGTAGAGATTCTGTTCGCCACGTCTGCTGTTCGACCAAGGGCCGATGTTGCATACTGTATTCACGCCCTTTCCCGGCGGTTGGCAAAGACACGAAATTGGACGGTAGGATTTGATCATGATGATGTGACATTGTTCATGTGATCGCTTGATTGATGTACAGTTTGATTTTGTTTGATTTGTTTGCATGTGATTGTTTGTTTACTTTATGGATTGGTGTTGTTAGATTTCTGGCTTTTCTTGGTTTTTCTATTCCTTTTGGTAGCAAAAGAGAAAATAGAGATTGGTGTCAGAAGATGTAATACAAACTTAGGAAGTAGTTCATCCCTTTCATATTCTTATTCGGATTCATGATGTTAAATTGCGGATGTCGTGCATGTAAAACTAATGATTGTTTGGATCCTCCTTCCTAATGGTCTGGTGTTGGATTTGTGCTATTTCTGAATTTCGATTTTGACTAGTGGCATGTAACCTACACGACACCATATACTGAAAGAATTTTTTTTTATGAAGGATTGAATTCAAATCCATTTTGATTGAGGATGTGATAGTGGATCCAATTGTTTGATAGTTCTAGTTCTTATTCCTTTTCTCCTTACTGCTAAAAACATCATTTTCCTTACGTTTTGTTAAATTTGCTATGCACTGGTTTAGATGGTTTCTCATTTAAGTTTATTATTGTATGCCAAGAAATTGTATTCAGTATTTCCCATCATGTTGTGAGGTTGTCAGTGTCTGCTTTTCTCATATGTTTTTAAAGGATCAAGCAAGCAGTGATCCTAGGCTCATAATTTGCTTTTTTTTTTTTTTTTTTTTTTTTTTTTTTTTTTTTTTTTTTTTTTTTTTTTTTTTTATTTTTTTTTTTTTTCTTTTTTTTTTTTTTTTTTTTTTTTTTGTTTTCATTTTTCAGTTGGTATGTTTTCACTAATAACTATGTAAATGCCCCCTTATTTTCATTTTTTTTTCCTGTTATTAAACTTTGGTGATGGAAATGTTGAAACTTTTGTACCCTGTTAGTAGTTCATTTTTATAGTTGTTTGGGAGAGGATGGTATTCCATCAAACAAAATTACCATTAGTTTTTTCTCATTTTGTTTTCATTTATTGGTTAGAAACATGGGAAATTCTTGTACATGTAATGTAATGGAAGTCCTAATACCACCAACATGGTTTTAGTTATTTTGCTTAAGATGTTTTTATCATTGATTTGTCAATTGAGCATCTAATATTTACTCAATTTATGCCTTGGTCTAAGCAATATCAATTTTATGAGCTTAAAATATTTTCTTTGTATCTGTATTTTTAGCATCAGTTTCTCATTATCATTGTTTGATGCGTATACATGTAACTATAGATGTAGATGTAGGAATGCTTATGTTTCACATCTGTCGGGCTTGTTCACAGGTGGCATTGAAAACACTGATAGTCATCCATAGGTTATTGAGGGAGGGTGATCCTACTTTTAGAGAAGAACTTCTGAATTTCTCACAAAGGGGACGGATTCTCCAACTTTCTAACTTCAAGGATGATTCTAGCCCAATTGGTTAACTTTTTTTACCCTATCATCTTCATATTTTGTTCTTTAATTTTGATATGGTCTTAAGTTATGTTAGGTTTCTAACTGTAGTATCTAATTTTTTTCCTGTATGATTTTATTTGCTTGCAGCTTGGGATTGCTCTGCCTGGGTACGTACTTATGCACTGTTTTTAGAAGAAAGACTTGAATGTTTTCGGATTCTGAAGTATGATATTGAAGCTGAGCGTCTACCCAAACCTGCCCAAGGGCAGGAGAAGGTAATATCAATAAAAATCTATCATACTCTTTTGGGATAACTGGTAGTAGTAGCATTTGCAGGTCTAGTTCAGCAATAGTAGTCAACTTATTCGGCATTATGTGACAGTTGGGGATTCTTGGTTTAATATTGGTTTATCTTTTACCCTTGAAATGTTTATTTAGAAACTGTAAGGTTTTGGCAAGAAAGAAGTCCTTTGTGTTGATGTGTGTATTTTACACATGTTTTAGAGGTTTGTAAGTATGATTAGTTAGAGAGATTGAAACTTGGAGGGATAGGGATTCAGCTTAAATAGAAGGAGGGGTAGAAGGGAGTGGCATTTAGATTTGTTAACGTTGGGTAAACAAAACTGTGGTTCAGTTGTAATAAAGGGAAACCATTGGAGGAGAGATTTTTCTGCTTGTTCTGTTTATTTTTCAGTCAAGCAATAAAATCACTCTTTTCTCTTCTTTATTTCCATTGTATGATGCACAAATATGGTATAACTATCGGATATGACACATATCCGATACAACGATTCGGATCATCTTGAAAAATATAGGATATGATATGTTTAGATTATAGTTGAAGTGTGTATTTATGCATATACATATATATATACACATATATATATATATATATATATATATATATATATATATATATATATTACACAAAA